>Ga0310697_10000811_pt1 | contig 39554 bp, 29 predicted proteins | sample 172DNAGHGlowgp2_FD_203883 | JGI IMG/M metagenome (GOLD analysis project Ga0310697, IMG submission 203883) | Sheep rumen microbial communities from Palmerston North, Manawatu-Wanganui, New Zealand - 1728 DNA GHGlow gp2 (v2) (version 2) | ecosystem: Host-associated > Mammals > Digestive system >...
ATGCCATCACCTTGCCTAAATCACTACGCAAGATTGGTAAGGAACTGTTCAAGAACTGTGAACGGCTTACATACATCCGCCTCAGTCCCGAGAATCCCTATTTTACCGTTAATGAGAAAAAGGAACTTATACGAGCTGACTCAGGACGACATTAACGAGATAGTAACTTTGCGCTTGCAGCACGAAGTTTTTCGCTTTGCTCAAGGAAACTTCTATGTCTCGGCAATAAAAATAAAATGATTTTTATTTTGTATTGCTCTCGACTTTTCGTAACTTTGCCGCAAAATTCACAACTGAGACAACCAAAAAACGAAAATGAAAGAATTACTGTTATACATTGTCTGGAACCCTAGCCTCAGCATAGGCCCTTTCCGCTGGTACTCCCTATGCTGGCTGATAGGTCTGGCACTGGCCTATTTCGTGGTGAAGCGCCTGTATAAGGAGCAGAAGATCAAGGATGAACTCTTTGATCCCCTCTTCTTCTACTGCTTCATCGGTATCCTTGTTGGTGCCCGCCTAGGCCATTGTATCTTCTACCAACCCGACTATTTCCTGACGTCAGGGAAGGGCTTTGTGGAGATGCTACTGCCCATTCACTTCCTTGCTGATGGTGGTTGGAAGTTTACAGGCTATGAGGGTCTAGCTTCGCATGGAGGAACGTTAGGACTGATGATAGCCCTCTGGCTCTATGTCCGCAAGACCAAGCTGAGCATCTGGATGGTACTCGACAATATCGCCATTGCCACAGGCATCACAGCCTGCTTTATCCGCTTGGGCAACCTGATGAACTCAGAGATTATAGGTAAGGTGACTGACGTTCCCTGGGCGTTTATCTTCGAGCGTGTAGACAGCTATCCACGTCATCCAGGACAGCTCTATGAGGCTATTGCCTATGCTATCTTGTTTGCCATCATGTGGTGGTTGCACAAGAAAGGAATGTCTGTGGGGAAAACACAGACCACAAGCAATGTATTGCAGGTGGGTTCTGGCTGGTACTTTGGCTTCTGCCTGACGTATATTTTTACCTTCCGCTTCTTCATCGAATACACCAAGGAGATACAGGAAGCCTTTGAGGCATCGCTACCCATTGATATGGGACAGATACTCTCGATTCCGTTCGTTATCATTGGTGTCATCTGTATGCTGAAGAGCCATCGGAATATCGAAGCATCGAAATAACGAAATTTCGAAGTCAAAGAAATCGCCTCACTTTCCTGAGACGATTTTTTTGATGTCGTTAAGCTTGTTGAGTGCTTCGAGAGGCGTGAGGTTGTTGACGTCCAGACCAAGGATTTCGTCACGAACTTGGCAGAGGACTGGGTCGTCGAGTTGGAAGAAACTGAGTTGCATACCCTCACGACTCTGAGCAATTTCTGCTGTGGGCTTGCCAACAGTACCTACCTGTGCATTATCGCTCTCCAACTGCTTTAGGATAACATTGGCGCGCTTGACAATGCTCTTGGGCATGCCAGCAATCTCTGCCACATGGATACCAAAAGAGTGTTCACTGCCCCCCTTCTCCAACTTACGCAGGAAGATAACCTTGCCGTCAGCCTCCTTCACAGAGACGTTATAGTTCTTGATGCGCTTGAAGTTCTTCTCCATCTCGTTCAGCTCGTGATAGTGGGTAGCGAAGAGTGTGCGCGCCTGTGCCTTCGGATGCTCATGCAGATACTCCACGATGGCCCAAGCAATAGAGATGCCATCATAGGTAGAGGTGCCTCGTCCCAACTCGTCGAACAATACCAGCGAGCGTGGGGTAACGTTATTCAGGATGTTCGACGCCTCTGTCATCTCCACCATAAACGTGGACTCACCCAGGGAAATATTATCGCTGGCCCCTACCCTCGTGAAAATCTTGTCCACCAAACCGATTCTAGCGCTCTCTGCAGGCACGAACGAACCAATCTGAGCCAACAGTACTATCAAGGCCGTCTGGCGCAACAGCGCCGATTTACCAGCCATATTCGGACCAGTAATCACGATGATCTGTTGACGCTCCTGGTCCAACAGAATGTCGTTAGGAATATAGCGCTCGCCCAACGGTAGCTGTGTCTCGATAACAGGGTGGCGACCTTGCTTGATATCTATCACGTCGCTATTGTCGATGACAGGACGCACATAATGGTTCTCCTCAGCCGTCTTAGCAGCACTCAGCAGACAGTCCAGATGGGCTATGACGCTGGCGTTCTGCTGAATCTGTGGGATAAACTCCTGAGCAGCAACGACGAGGTTGTTGAACAGGCGCTGTTCCAAGGACAAAATCTTGTCCTCAGCACCCAGGATCTTCTCTTCGTATTCTTTCAGCTCCTGCGTGATGTAACGCTCAGCCTGTGCCAGCGTCTGCTTGCGCACCCACTCCTGGGGCACCTTGTCCTTATAGGTGTTGCGCACCTCCAGATAGTAGCCAAAGACATTGTTATAGCCTATCTTCAGCGAGGCAATACCCGTCTCCTGAGCCTCACGCTCCTGAATCTGCAGCAGATAGTCTTTGCCGCTATAGGCAATATGGCGCAACTCGTCGAGTTCCGTGCTCACACCATCGCGGATGACACCACCTTTTGCTACCAGCTGCGGCGGGTCGTTCTGTATCTCACGGGCTATGCGGTCACGCAACTCTGCACAAAGGTTCAGGCGCTCCCCTACCCTTTGCAACGCCTCGTTGGCTGTTTGCAGACAGGCGTTCTTGATGGGTTCTATGGCTTGCAGCGCCACCTTCATCTGCACCATCTCACGAGGCGTCACACGACCTGTAGCTACCTTCGAGATGATACGTTCCAAGTCACCGATATGATGCAGCTGCTCGTCGATACATTCACGGAAGTTTGGTTCACGGAAGAAATACTCCACGATGTCGAGACGTTGGTTAATGGGCTTCTCGTCCTTCAACGGGAACACCAACCAACGGCGCAGCAGACGGCTACCCATTGGCGACACTGTGCGGTCAATGACATCCAGCAGCGACTTGCCGTCTTCCTGCATGGTGCTTACCAGTTCCAGCGAACGGACTGTAAACTTGTCCAAACGCACATATTTGTCTTCCTCGATGCGTGCAAGGGTGGTGATATGCGCTATCTGCGAGTGCAGCGTCTGCTCCAAGTATTGCAGGATGGCACCTGCAGCGATAACACCATTCTTCAGGTGGTCCACGCCAAAGCCCTTCAGCGACTTCACATTGAAGTGGCGATAGAGCTTCTGGTGAGCTGTCTGCTCAGTGAATACCCAGTCGTCCATCTCGAAGGTACACAGACGCGTGCCGAAGTAGCGTTCAAAGTCGTGGCGGTATTCGCGATTGTAAAGCACCTCCTTGGGCTGGAACGAGCCAATGAGCTTCTCCACATAGTCGTAGGTACCCTCGCCTGTCAGGAACTCACCCGTCGAGATGTCGAGGAACGCCACACCACAGGCGCCCTTGCCGAAGTGTACGGATGCCAAGAAGTTGTTCTCCTTGTAGTTCAGCACCGTATCGCTCATCGTCACACCAGGCGTCACCAGTTCCGTAATGCCTCGCTTCACGAGCTTCTTCGTCAACTTGGGGTCTTCCAACTGGTCGCAGATGGCTACACGCTTGCCGGCACGTATCAGTTTGGGCAGATAGGTGTCCAAAGCGTGATGAGGGAATCCGGCCATCTCGTCACCTTTGTTATAGCCGTTGTTACGGTGTGTCAGCGTGATGCCGAGTACCTGCGAAGCAATGACAGCATCCTCGCAATACGTCTCGTAGAAGTCACCACAACGAAACAGCAACAAGGCCTCAGGGTGCTTCGCCTTGAGGTCGAAAAACTGCTTCATCATGGGTGTCAATTCCTTTGCCATAACGCTTGCAAAGGTACAAAAAAAGAACGGAACTACCAAGAGTTCCGCTCTTTTATTATCAGTTGTTTGCAGATGTTTACTTTTGTAGCATCTTCTTGCCGTTCATGATGACAACACCCTTGTAGCCAGCGTTAACCTTCTGACCAGCGAGGTTATAACGAACACCGTTCTCGGCCTTAGCAGTGGTGATGTTAGCGATGCCAGAAATGACTATACCATCCAGCTTAGCTTCTACTATATCCTTAATACCTGTTACGCTGAAGTAGTCGTCAATGGTACCCTTAATCAGCACTTCTTTGCCCTTATTAGTAGCGTTATCAAGTACGTTCAGCTTTTCACGGAATACAGAGCCATTCTTCAGTTCTACGGGAGCGAATTCTGTTGCTTCTGCTGATATAGCGATAGCAATATTAGAAACTTTATCAGTGTCAAGTTCTGTCTTGCTCTTGTAGGTGCCTCTGATTATACCCTTCACCCAAGCAGCTTCAGTAGGACGCTGACTCTTCTTCATGATAATCAAATCGTTAGCCGTGAAGGGGTTATTCTCGCTACCATCACCTACAAGAGTGGGAGGAGTCTTACTGGTTTCTCCATTGATAGAATAGATATAACCATACTGCGTTTCAGGAGTAACGACATCATTTTTTACATATTTTTGTAATGCAGCATTAATAACAACTAAATCGCCTGCTGTTGCATCATCTGCAACATAATTTTCGTTTTCCAAACCCTTCGCCTTGTAAACAGTGATAAGGTTCTCTGTTGCACCTGCTGTTGCACCAATCTTAAATTGTGCCTGACCATTATTGACAGTAATATCACCAACTACATATCCTTGGGTATAAACAACCGGAGAGGTACCACCATCTGCCAAAGCATTAATAACCGTCAACGCATCAGCAACACTGAAGGGGTTTTCGACTGTTCCCTTCGTTTCTGTTTTAACAATAGTATAAGTAGCATTTACTACAGAACTTAAAGTGGTACCCTTAATAGCAATTGCTTTAATTGTTGTTGTTGCAGTAACAGCAATAGGAGTTGTGTATTTTGTACTGCTTGCTGTAGGATCATCTCCATTTAAAGTATAGAAAATCTCTGCACCCTCAGTAGAACAAGACAACTCAACTTGCTGATCATCGAAATACATGCCACCCTTGGGACTAAAAGATGGAGCCGCTGTTATATCGCCAGAAGATTCCCAAACGATTGTAATCTTATCGATGTACATAGCATCTTTATTTGAACGGATACCGATATACTGGTAATTACCTTCAATGATTGTGGTCTTAGTACCATCGCTACAAGTAAATGAAGCTATCTTGGTACCTTGCTCTTCTGAATCATAAAGATCTGCAGGAGCTTCATAGGCTGTTGTACTGCCATATATGTCTAATATCCTTTCTGCATTCGTATTGGTATTCCACTCTATTTTAACGGATTTAATTCGTCCACCAGAAGTGGTTGAAACAATACCAGAATTACCTTTCGAACGAAGCTGGATAGCGCTGTTACCTCCAGCAATATTGGCAGCATATACAGCAGCAGATGTGGCTTTCTTACCAGTAACATCTTTGTATGTTGTTCCAGTTACTCCAAAAGTTGTTAGTGTCAATTCATCGGTAACGTCAGTAGCCATCACATTAGCAAATACCATAGCCAATAAGGCTACGAAAGAATAGCGTAAAATTTTGTTCATAAGCATATTAAATTTAAGTTGTTAATGAGTAATATCAGTTTGTTGGCGCAAAGTTAAACAAAATATTTGTTATAAACAAGTTTTTATCCTTATATTTTTTGTGATGAAGACTGACAGACTGACAAAACGCCGATGTACAAAGGGATTGCAGTCTGTTGACAATCTTTTAAAGACTGACAAGACTGACAGCATTCAAGCCCTAAATCAGCTGTATCTGTGCGCATATTAGCTGTATCTGTGACAAATTCTCTAGAGAATTTCTGTCGTATACAGCTAATATGCGGACAATTATCTAGAAAATTCAAAGAATTAGCTAGAGAATTTCCCTTGTCGGGCCATTGGCTGTTTTCCTGTCAGTCTTCTGTCAGTCTTGACAGTCTCTGAAAAGACTGCAAACGGCCTGTACATCGGTGTTTTGTCAGTCTGTCAGTCTTTAACATGGTTTTTTTGGCTGTTTTTTTTGCTGTTTCATGGAAAATGCGTATCTTTGCACGTTAATACTGCGTATTAGAAACAAATAAAATCAAGATACAGTTATGGAATACAACTTCAGAGACATTGAACAGAAATGGCAGAAGCGATGGGTAGAGATGAAAACCTATCGCGTGACAGAGGACCCCACAAAGAAGAAGTTCTACGTATTGAACATGTTCCCCTACCCCAGCGGCGCTGGTTTGCACGTCGGACACCCGCTTGGCTACATCGCCAGCGATATTTATGCCCGCTACAAGCGTTTGCAGGGTTTCAACGTGCTGAATCCCATGGGTTACGATGCCTACGGCTTGCCTGCCGAGCAGTATGCTATCCAGACGGGTCAGCATCCTGAGAAGACTACCGTTGAGAACATCAACCGCTATCGCTCACAGTTGGACAAGATTGGTTTCTCGTTTGACTGGGAACGCGAGGTTCGCACCTGCGACCCCATCTACTACAAGTGGACACAGTGGGCCTTCCAGCGCATGTTCAAGAGCTACTACAGCACTTCGTCGCACAAGGCTCAGCCCACCATCAAGCTCATTGAGCACTTCGAACTGATGGGTACTGAGGACTGTCACGCTCTGGGTACTGAGGAGCTGCACTTCACCGCTACCGACTGGCACAACTTCTCGGAGAAGAAGAAGCAGGAGGTGCTGATGAACTATCGTATCGCCTACCTGGCAGAGACGATGGTGAACTGGTGTCCGGCTCTGGGAACGGTATTGGCCAACGACGAGGTCATCAATGGTGTCTCTGAGCGTGGCGGTTATCCTGTAGAGCAGAAGAAGATGCGCCAGTGGTGTCTGCGTGTCTCAGCCTATGCCCAGCGCTTGCTAGACGGACTGGAGGACATTGACTGGACAGACTCGCTGAAGGAAACCCAGCGCAATTGGATTGGTCGCTCGGAGGGTACAGAGGTTGAGTTTAAGGTGGCAAAAGCCTCCCCCAACCCCCTCCAAAAGGAGGGGGCTAATGACGGCTCAGAATCTCCCCTCCCTTTGGAGGGGTCAGGGGAGGCTTCCTTCACCATCTTCACCACACGTGCCGATACCATCTTTGGCGTTACCTTCATGGTGCTGGCTCCAGAATCAGACCTTGTTGCTGAGCTGACTACTGCTGAACAGAAGGCTGAGGTAGATAAGTACCTTGACTATGTCAAGAAGCGCACAGAACGTGAGCGCCAGATGGACCACAAGGTAACGGGTGTGTTCTCTGGAAGCTATGCCATCAATCCTTTCACAGGCGACAAGATTCCCGTATGGATTTCTGAATACGTGCTCGCTGGCTATGGTACAGGTGCCATTATGGCTGTGCCTGCCCACGATAGTCGTGACTACGCTTTCGCCAAGCACTTTAATTTGCCCATCATCCCATTGATTGAGGGTGCTGATATCTCTGAGGAGAGCTTTGATGCAAAGGAAGGCACTGTGATGAACTCACCAGCAGCAGGAAAGACCACACTCGATGGTTTCTCACTCAATGGTCTGAGCGTGAAGGAGGCCATTGCTGCCACGAAGAAATTCGTTACGGAGCATAATCTCGGACGTGTAAAGGTCAACTACCGATTGCGTGATGCCATCTTCTCTCGTCAGCGCTACTGGGGTGAGCCGTTCCCCGTTTACTACAAGGACGATATGCCCTACATGATTCCCAAGGAGTGTCTGCCTCTGGAACTGCCTGAGATTGACAAGTACCAGCCCACAGAGACGGGCGAACCCCCATTGGGACGCGCTAAGCACTGGGCATGGGACACCAAGACCGATACAGTGGTCGATTGTTCCGCCATCGACAATAAGACCGTCTTCCCCTTGGAGTTGAACACGATGCCAGGCTTTGCAGGCTCTTCAGCCTACTACCTGCGCTATATGGATCCCAAGAACGAGAAGGCTTTGGTTTCGAAGGATGCTGACGAATACTGGCGCAACGTGGACCTCTATGTAGGTGGTACAGAGCATGCTACGGGTCACCTGATCTACTCTCGTTTCTGGAACAAGTTCCTTTACGATTCTGGCTACTCTTGCGAGGATGAGCCCTTCAAGAAGCTGGTCAACCAGGGTATGATTCAGGGTCGCTCAAACTTCGTTTATCGTATCGAGGACGAAGGTCAGGACAAGGGTAAGTTCGTCAGCCTCAACCTGCGTGGCAACTACAAGGACACCACACCTATCCACGTTGACGTGAATATTGTATCAGCCGATGTGCTTGATATTGAAGCATTTAAGGCTTGGCGCCCTGAATATAACAACGCTGAGTTCATTCTTGAGGATGGCAAATACATCTGCGGATGGGCTGTTGAGAAGATGTCGAAGTCGATGTTCAACGTGGTCAATCCAGATATGATTGTCGAGAAGTATGGTGCTGACACCCTCCGTCTCTACGAGATGTTCCTGGGTCCTGTGGAACAGTCGAAGCCTTGGGACACCAACGGTATTGATGGCTGTCACCGCTTCCTGAAGAAGTTCTGGGCACTGTTCTATGGCAACGCTCGCGACAATGCTGAGGGCAAGCTGCTTGTTGACGACGCAGAACCTACGAAGGAGCAGCTGAAGAGCGTCCACAAGCTTATCAAGAAGGTATCACAGGACATTGAGGTCTTCTCTTACAACACCTCTATCTCTGCCTTCATGATTTGCGTTGGTGAGCTGGCTCAGCTGAAGTGCAAGAACCGTGAACTGCTGAAGACGCTGGTTATCCTCATGGCTCCCTTCGCACCACACATTGCTGAGGAACTCTGGGAGGCACTGGGAGAGCAGGGTAGTGTCTGCGATGCCAAGTGGCCTACATGGAACGAGGAATACCTGGTGGAGAACACCGTCAAGCTGGGTGTGGCCTTCAATGGTAAGACCCGTTTCGATATGGAGTTTGCTGCTGATGCGGACAACCAGACCATTCAGGATGCTGTACTCGCTGACGAGCGTGCCACAAAGTATATTGACGGCAAACCTATCGTGAAGGTCATCATCGTGCCAAAGCGTATGGTAAACGTCGTGCTAGGGAAATAAATGGTCAAATTGTCAATTGTAAAATTGTAAAATAAATCCATGACCATTCAGCACAAAATGATATTGAGTGAAGCCAGGGACTATATGTTTATAGCCCTTGGCCTCTTCATCTATACCATTGCTTTCACCGTTTTCCTGATGCCTTATCAGATAGTGGCAGGTGGTGTGACAGGTCTATCGGCTATCATCTACTACGCCACCGGATTCCACTTGGAGAATACCTATATCATCATCAATGGCGTATTGTTGGTAGTGGCCCTGAAAATACTGGGATGGAGGTTCCTGATGAAGACGATCTTTGCCATCTTCACGCTCTATTTCATGCTGAGGTTTGCACAGGATATCATTCCTAAACAGGAGAACGGACTACCCTTCAAGTTGATGGGCGAGGGACAGGACTTCATGTCGATGATTATTGGCTGTGTGCTGACAGGCATCGCGCTGGCTACCGTATTCTTGAACAATGGTTCGACAGGTGGTACGGATGTCATTGCTGCATCAGTCAATAAGTTCCATCCGAATGTGTCGTTAGGCAACGTACTCATTGCTGCCGACTTCTGCATCATTGGCTCGTGTATGTTCTTCCCACAGTTTGGCAACTACATGGAGCGAGCCCACAAGGTGATGTTCGGCTTTTGCGTGATGGCAATGGAAAACTATACGCTAGACTATGTCATGAACGCCCGCAGACAGTCTGTACAGTTCATGATATTCTCGCAGAAGTGGCAGGAGATATCCAACGCCATTGGTACGCAGATGAATCATGGTGTGACTATTCTCGATGGTCACGGATGGTACACAGGCAAGCAGATGAAGGTGCTCTGTATTCTGGCCAAGAAGAACGAGAGCATCAACATGTTCCGACTCATCAAGATGATTGACCCCAATGCCTTCGTCTCGCAGTCGAGCGTCATTGGTGTCTATGGTGAGGGCTTCGACGAGATGCATGTGAAGGTAAAAGAACAAAAGAAGAAGAAAATGAAGATAGTTTTTGCCACCAATAACCAGAACAAACTGACAGAGGTACGCAAGATTCTGGGTAACCAGTTCGAGGTAGTGTCGCTCAACGACATTGGTTGTCATGAGGACATTCCCGAAAAGGGACAGACACTGAAAGACAATGCGCTGATAAAGGCCCAGTATGTCTATGATAAGTACCACGTCAACTGCTTTGCTGACGACACGGGTCTGGAGTGTGATGCGCTGGGTGGTGCTCCTGGTGTCTATAGCGCCCGTTATGCGGGTGGGGTAGGGCACGACTCTGAGGCCAACATGAAAAAACTGCTGCACGAATTAGCAAATAATAACAATCGTAAGGCACGATTCCGCACCGTTATTGCGTTAATAATAGACGGAAAGGTAACCACTTTCGAAGGTATCGTGAATGGTGAGATCATCACTGAGAAACGAGGTGGTGAGGGATTCGGCTACGACCCCATCTTCCAACCAGAAGGGTACAACCAAACCTTTGCTGAGCTGGGTGTTGACGTGAAGAACCAGATAAGCCATCGTGCACGAGCCACCAAGAAGTTGGTAGAATACTTACAGGCTTTGCCCTAGTGAATAACGAATAGAGAATAGTGAAGAATAAAAGTATGAAAGAAAAACAATATTTTATAAAACAGGTAGTGTTAGTGGCACTATTCACTATTCACTGTTCACTATTCACTAGCCCTGTAAGGGCGCAGATTGGTACTTGGCGCAACTACCTGTCGTATGCAGAACCCCAGCAGATACAGGCAGCAGGCAACGATCTCTTCGTGATGGCTTCAGGAGCGCTCTATCAGTACAATCAGAACGACCAGAGCATCTATACTTACGACAAGGTGAATGGTATGAGCGATGTGGATATCAAACATATCCGCTGGTGCAAGCAGGCCAAACGTCTTGTGGTAGTTTATAGCAACTCAAACATTGACTTGGTAGAGACCAATGGTAACATCACCAACATCAGCGACCTCTACAGCAAGACCATCACTGGTGACAAGAGCGTCAGCAGCGTACGCATTGATGGCATCTATGCTTACCTCATCTGTGGTTTTGGCATCGTCAAGGTTAACGTCCAGCGTGCTGAGATAGCTGAAACCTATACGCCCAGCAATCCAGACTATCCAAAAACTCTGCTTGACGAAGACAACAGCGACTACGATAAGTATATCGACCTAGTGAAAACCCTTCAGCCAGGAGGTCCGAAGTATAACTACATTGGTTTTATGAAATTTGTCAATGGAAAGATATATACCTGTAATGGTACTTTTTCTGATATAGGTAATATCCAGGTTTATGAAAACAACAAATGGAAGGTTTTCTCTACCGATGGCATTAGCGATGTGGCAAGTATTGACAATTTCAAAGTGAAATGTATTGCTATTGACCCTACATCTACTGACGAACATGTTTTTGCTGGCTCACGTAATGGTCTCTTTGAATTCAGAAACGGTGCGTTTGTAAAATACTACAACTGCAATAATAGTCCCATAGAAATATTTGATGGTAAGAGTATTAATTATCAAATTATTTCAGGTGCTATTTTTGATCAAGAAGGTAATCTGTGGTTTTTAAATAGTTCTGCTCCTACGGCCTCACTCATCAAACTGGATAAAAATGGTGTTTTCACTAAATACAACCATAGCGAATATATGAAATATTCTGCTCATGGGTATATCAATAAGAGTAATGCCGACCTGAGCAGCATGCGATTCGATAGTCGTGGTATATTATGGTTTACTAACAATAACTGGACACTGCCTGCCTTCTATCAGTATAACACGAAAGATAATACTGTAGTTGCCTGTGAAGAATTCATAAATCAAGATGGTACACGTGTTGAAGTAGGTGGTGGTGTAAGATGTGTGGTAGAGGAAGATAATGTAGGAATGTGGATTTGTACAAACGCAGGACCCTTGCTGCTGGAGAAATCAAAATATGGTGAAAGCAATCCTACATTTATTCAGATAAAAGTACCACGCAATGATGGCACAGATTATGCTGACTATCTGTTAGCTAATATTGACATATCCTCTATGGTTATTGATGGAGGTAACAGAAAATGGTTTGGTACGAAAGGTAACGGTGTCTATCTGATTAGTGCCGACAATATGACTCAGATACACCACTTCACCACAGAGAACAGCAAACTGCTGTCAGATAATATTTTAGATATTGTTATTAATCCTACTACAGGTGAAGTGTTCTTTGGTACTGACAAAGGGCTCTGCTCGTATGTTAGCGATGCTACAGAACCTAACGATGAAATGACAAAAGATAATATCTGGGCTTATCCTAACCCCGTAGAATCTGGCTATACAGGTCCTATTACTATCACTGGTTTGACACTCGATGCTGACGTAAAAATCCTTGCTGCCAATGGTGCACTAATAGCTGAAGGACGCTCAAATGGTGGTACCTTCGTTTGGGATGGATGTGATAAACAGGGTAGGAGAGTAGCCTCTGGCATCTATATGGTAGCAACAGCTACAAGCAGCGGAGAAAAAGGAACAGTATGCAAGATAGCCATTGTAAACTAAACATAGCGAATACTTTCCAAAAGTATTGGGGTGTTATCATAGCCTGTATCATAACGCCAGTATTGCTTTATGCTGTTTTACAAATACTTCCTACACACGATGACTGGACATCACTGACAACACCGGACTTCAGACCCTTCTTTATCAAAGAACGTTTCTTATTTTATGGCTATCATTGGAGGCCTTTTGACTCTATAATAGGCTACATTGCTGGACGTAATCCACAACTATTATTTCCTGCATTCAACCACCTCTTAGTCATAGCAGGCCACTTGTTATGTACCATCACTATTTATAAACTATTGTCTGTATTAGGCTTTAGTCAGTTTTCAAAGAATATCACTACCTTGTGCTTCTTTGTATTGCCTGCAACAATGGCTACTGTTACAGCTGTAGATAGTCAGAACCAAGTATTTGCACTAACTTGCGATATGATAGCCTTTCTCCTGTATATTAAGATGAAACAGGGCAAATACGTTGTCTGGATCATACTTATTTTCCTGGCTACACTATTTAAGGAGAACGGACTGATGTGGGCACTGATATGCCCGATCTTAGCTTTTGGCTTTGATTTCATTGACCAGAAGACACTGAAGAAAGACCTGTTGATAGGTATTGGCATCATGATACTCTACATGTTAGCTATAGTCATTATGCCAAAGGAAATCATCATTCATCCAGAATATGAACCTGGGGTAATGAAAGTTGTCAGTAATGTTGTCAAGTTTATATTCTCTACCTTCATAACAATAGATTACATCTATCTGTTACATACACCCAACAGACAACTAATATGGGCTGTTGTGAGTCTGTTGATGACATTACCTTTCTGCTATTTTGTTTGGTTAAAGAACTGGCGAAGTATGATTGAAAAGAAAATGTTATGTATTTTCATTTCAATGCTCATAGCTGTAGGACCACACCTAATTACTACATTCAGCATGATGCATACCTATGCAGGTCTCTCGCTGCTCATGATAATTATTGCTTATGGTATTGACAACTGTCAACAATCCATAAAACACATAACAACGGCATTTATTCTCTTTCTGACAGCTTCATTAACTATTGATGCACACCTAATCCATAAATCAATTAAATCGGGCCTTGTGGGCAAAAAAATGGCTCAAGAAGCTATTCGAAAGACTGGCAAACCCATTAAGTCTGCATATATAATTATCATTGAAGATGACTATCCTAAGCTTTCCTCTTTCTGCGTTATACCAAATGAAGCATTCGGGTGGGGTATTGCAGCACAGTATGAAACGAATTATCAATGGCCTGAAGAGATAGAAGATACGACGATAGAACGTTCACAGGACTATAAATACAAGGCTGAGATCTTAGGTAACCTGCAACTGCAGAAAAAAAAGTTCGATGCCGTATGGATAGTGGACCACAACAAGGTTAAAGTAATGAGATAGTCTATGAAGAAAGTTGCCTATGTGATCTTGCTTATAACTATTACCGCCATCATAGGACTTCTTCAACTATGGTCGGCACCCACTATGAGCGACGACATACTCTATCGCTTTATATGGCAAACTGAATGGCAGTCACCTCTTGAACCCATTACTTCCATGGGTGATGTTGTCAAGTCTCAGCTTGTACACTACGAATATGTAAATGGGCGTAGCATCATGCACTTCATAGGACAGATATTGATTAATCTGATGCCTGAAGAAGGATATAAAACCATTAATACGCTCATATTCCTGCTGTTAATAGGGAGTGTTGTGAAATACGTTTCTAAGGAGAAAAAATACTATACTATTATCACTGCACTGACCTTTGGATTTCTGTTTCTTGTCATCAAAGGATTCGGTACAGCATTCATCTGGAGCATGGGAGCAGTCAACTATACATGGTCGCTACTCTTCACTATGGCTTTTCTCTTGCTTTTAAGACGTTTAGGCAAGCAAGAGATTAGTTGGTCAACAGTAGCACTCGTTCCGTTGTCTTTCCTTTTAGGATGGACACACGAAGCAATAGCGTTGCCACTGTCCATAGCCATCATAGCCTATCTGTTCATTCACAGAAAGGATCATCTGTTGCGCCAAATAGCAACCTATTGCATGATAGCCTACTGTTGTGGCATGCTGATGATACTTACCTCACCATCACTATGGTCACGAACTGATTTAGAGGGTATCACATTGTCACAACGCCTGTTCTATGGATGTATTAACATCATTTTGGGTATCAGAATATCCTGGATACTCATCTTCTCATTAGTAATTGTATGGTTTAGAAACAGACAGCAGTTTAAGGACTTTATCTGTCAGCACGGTTATCTGTTATTAGCTTGGCTTGCTGCTCTGGGAATCGTGTTTGTTTGTGGCAGTACGATAGAGCGCGTGGCTATTTGTGCCGACTTCCTCGCCATGCTGATAGTACTGCACCTTTGGCAAGGAAAGAAGCTACAACGATACCAAAGTACTCTCACAGCAGCCATCATCGCTATTTCCGTTCTTGTTGCTATACCCGCTGTCATATACAGCCGTCAGAACTATCAGAACTATCGTTACCATTGTCAGCAGTTGCAACAAAGAGACAACTATATCATAAAAGTCCGACAGTTGTCACACCAAATGCCGCCATGCATGTCCACAATAGCCAGCCGCTATGTCTTTCCAACCATAGAATTCAACTATTACAATTGCTACATGGCATTTGACAAGAAAGACATCAACAACAGATGTGCAGCTCATCTTTATAACAGACAAGAAGTCGTCTTCTTACCAGAGGATGTAGTCGACAACATTCAGCGTAATCCGCAGGCGTATCAGGAATATGCTACAGACGAGCATCACAACCTCTATATCCGACAGTTAAAGCCTGAAGAAAAGGTGAACAAGGTTACGTTTATCTTAGGCGATGAAGTGCCTATTCATTTCTACCAACGCATCTTGACATATCCTGCTTATACGTACGAACTAGATGCGTTCAACTATGAAGTGCTGGATATCAACAACAGGAAATACCTGGTGATGACTATCCCACCAAGTAACATCTCACGAAGGATCAAACAGATAAGTATAGAATGACGAAAGAACGGATGCTATATATTGACAGGCTGAAGGCAATGGCTATGATTATGGTGGTCATGGGACATACTATCTATTTCTGTATGTACCATGAAGAGCTTCCTGATGATGCTGTCTTCCATATCATCTGTACCTTTCACGTTCCCTTATTCTTCTTTCTCTCTGGTATCGTTATCAGCATACTTCCTGATAGCAGAAAAATTTTCTCAAAAGCTTACAGATTCTTGAAGCCCATGCTGATAATAGGTCTCATCAATGCTATAGTGATTGGAAATGTCAGAGATTTCTTCCTAAATGGAGGGCATAATGGTTACTGGTATCTATTATCATTGACAATATTCTATATATTGCTACTTTCTTTTAACTTGAATACTACCAAGAATAAATGTTACAGTATCATTATTGATATTATTATATCAACTATTATTTGGGGAATTTTCTATATTGCTATGGGAATAGATAATATAGCAATAGAAGTTCTTAATCCGTGGGGAGGATTAACATTCTGGCCATTCTTCATTATAGGCTACCTCATCAGAAAATATAATATTCTACACTTTCTTACTGATTATTTCTGGCTGACAATACTTTTTATAGCAGTATATCTCATACTGGTAGTTAACTTAATCAGTAGACTTAACAATCTACCTATTTTTCTTGAATATCTGATTGCGTTCATAGCTATCTTTGCTCTTATTGGTATATTCCATCAATTTGAAAGTTCTAATAATTGGTTGAACAGACAACTGCTCTTAATAGGAAAAAGTACACTGGAAATATATGTGTTCCACTACTTCTTTATACGTTTCATCAATATCGATTTTCTAATTGGAAAAAATATTATGTTAGAATTATTGATTATCACATTATTAACTATTACTATCGTCTATTGTTCTATGGCTATTGGAAAAGCTATGAAGACATTACGATTGTCATTATTTATATTGTTACAATTTTATACATTGCCTACTATGTCTCAAACTGTTGTTTCTCTTGATGAGGTAAGACAGGCTGGATTGCACGTTGTAGAGATTACTACAGTAGATGGTGAAGAACCTGAAGGTGAATTCATAGAGTCACCACTATTTCCTAACACATATAATATAAAAAGCAAGAACAAAGTTCCCTGTCGTATGCTCATCACTAAAGACGGACATACGCTGTATGACAGTGGTGATTATAGCAAAAAAATATCTGGTGCTACCATTCGTATTAATGGTAATACTACTGCTTATTATTCTAATCCTCTGAATATGCCATATAAGATAAAACTCGAAAAAGCTGCTGATTTACTTGATAGAGGAAATGATAATAAATACAAAGATAAAGAATGGCGACTATTAAAAGATGCAGTATCACTCAATACTATTTTAGGTCTGCAGGTTAGTCAATTATTGGAATTTGAATGGACAGCTGCTTTCATACCTTGTAATGTAATTATCAATGACGACTATCGTGGCTGTTACTTACTGATGGAAACAGTTAAACAAAACGAATCATGTCGTATTAATTGTAATAAAGAAACAGGATATATAGTAGAGAAAGATCCTTATTGGTGGAAAGAAGATACATATTTTACTTCTCATTGGTACAAAGACGATAATGTCTATCGATGGACATGGAAATATCCTGATGAGGATGATGTTACTGATGAGCAAGAAGCATATATCAAACAATATATAGAATCTATGGAAGAAAGTCTCACCAATGGAAACTATGAACAATATATAGATATTTCTTCATTTGCTAAATGGATACTTGCACACGACATATTAGGTACACGTGATTCATGGGGTTCAAATATGTATGTAAAGAAGTATGATAATACAAATAATAGCTTATTAGAATTACCTTGTTTATGGGATTTTGATTCCACTAATGAAGTTACACCTGGTGGTTTTTCACAATTACATATACAAGATAATGAATATTTTCACGCTCTATTCAACAGTAGTAATCGTAATTTTGCAAAAGCCTACATTTATTTGTGGAATAGTAAAAAGGATAATCTAGTAAAGCAATTATTTGCTTTCCTTAATCAGTATCCAGATAGTGATGAAGCTAAGGCTTTAGATGCGTCAAGAGCGTTATATAATAGAAGATTCGGATATTCATATAATACTGTGGCTAATGATGTACAACAACAGAAATATTGGTATCATAATCATATTAATATACTTGATAAACAAATACAATCAATTGAAACAAATATATCGAACATTATCAATTCAACTAATTTACAAACGCAATATTTTAATATTTCAGGTATAGAAGTAGATAATAATAACAGAAAAGGAATAATTATTTATAAGAAAAATAATGGAAAGACTAGTAAAGTATATTATAGGGCTATTCACTGATAAGACATTCATGAAGTTTGTTATTGTGGGTATAGTAAATACTATTGTAGGTACTACTATCATGTTTGTATTCTATAATGTATTTGGACTCAGTTATTGGATATCATCTGCCTCAAACTATTTCTTTGGTAGCATTTGTAGTTATTTATTGAATAAGCATTTCACATTCCATAATACAGAAGATGGTTGGAAACCATTCATGCGTTTTACAATTAATATCTTTACATGTTATTTGCTGGCTTATGGTATTGCTAAACCTGTGATGCATTGGATACTCAATGGATATAGTGTCACTTTCCAAGAAAATATATCAATGGCATTGGGTATGTGTCTTTTTGTACTTTTTAATTATATTGGCCAACGATACTTCGCATTTAAAAAATCAACATCATTATGAAAACTATCACTATTCTCTTACCAGCATATAATGAAGCTGAATCATTTCCTTCTATCAAGGAATGTATGAAAACTGTCATTGATAATAACCAAGAATATGACTGGGAATTTCTGTTTGTTAATGATGGAAGTACGGACCAAACATTGCAACTGATGAAAGACCTAAATGCTCAAGACAATAGATACCACTATATTGATCTGTCACGCAACTACGGCAAGGAGATTGCCATAATGGCAGGTCTTGACTATGTAAAAAGTGATGCTGTCATTATTATGGATGCAGACATGCAACATCCCGTCAGTGTAATACCTGAAATGCTGAAACATTGGGAAGAGGGTTATGACGATATTTATGCCCAACGACAAACATCCAATGAATCATGGCTGAAACAAAAAACTTCAAAACTGTACTACAAGATACTCCAAAAATCTACCAATATCCCTATACAAAAAGATACTGGTGATTTTCGTCTGTTAGACCGCAAATGTATTGATGCACTGAAGGAAATGCGTGAAACTGACAGAAACAATAAAGGTATGTTCAGCTGGATAGGTTTCCAGAAAAAAGGTATTTTCTATCAGCAGAATGAACGGAGATATGGTAAAACAAAATGGAGCTATTATAAGCTATTAAATCTTGCTTTGACGGGTATTACATCGTTTACTACTACTCCTCTTCGATTTGCATCAATCTTTGGTATCATTGTCTCATTATTGGCATTTCTATACCTCATTTATATTATCTTTAAAACGCTTATCATCGGCGACCCCGTACAAGGCTATCCTACATTGATGGTTACTATTCTCTTCCTTGGCGGTATCCAACTCATCGCCTTGGGTATTATAGGTGAATATCTGAGCCACATTTTCAACGAGACAAAGAAACGTCCTGGTTATTTTATACGAGAATTTAAATAAAGGGTTAGAAATAATGACGCGCCTGTTTAATGATTTGCTCTTCTAAGTAACAATAGTTTTTATAATTTTCATAACAGGAGGCGTAAAAGCAAAAAAAACAATATCAGGAATAGTAACAAAGAAATATTACCTTTAAAATAAGGAGAAGTCAGAAATACATGTTGTTTAAAAGAAAACCGCATACATATTATTTTAACTTAACTCCAGCATTCTTTGTATTGGTTTAACAGCTTCTTTGGCGATATTTGAATCTACCTCAACAGAAGGCCACTCGTACTTCAAACAGTTATATATCTTCAGAAGAGTATTCATCTTCATATACTGACACTCGTTACAGCTGCATTCCAGACCGCTCTCGCTGATTTCTGGAGGCACAGGGATAAACTCACTGTTTGGACAATTTCTCTGCAGCTCGTGCAAAATACCGGCCTCTGTAGCCACAATATATTGTGATGCTGGGTTTGCCGCAGCATACTTCAACATATCCGCAGTACTTCCTTTTACGTCTGCAACAGCCAATACAGGACCTTTACACTCCAAATGAGCCATTACAATAGCATTAGGATATTGTTTCTTGAGTTCCAATATCTTTGTTACTGAAAAGCGCTCATGCACATGACAACCACCATTCCAAAGCAGCATATCTCTGCCTGTTACCTCATTGATATAGTTACCAAGGTTATAGTCAGGACCAAAGATAAGCTTTGCATCCTTGGGTAACTGATCGACAACCTTCTTAGCATTACCACTGGTTACAACAACATCTGTCAGGGCTTTTACAGCAGCAGTAGTATTAACATAAGAAACAACCTGATAGCCAGGATGCTCATCCTTGAATTTCTTCAAGTCTTCTGCCTTGCAACTATCAGCTAGTGAACAACCAGCATTGAGGTCAGGACAGAGTACTGTTTTTTTAGGAGAAAGCAACTTACAGGTCTCTGCCATAAAGTGAACACCACACATCACCATCATCTTAGCATCCGTCTCTGCAGCCTTGCGAGCCAAAGCCAGTGAATCGCCTACAAAGTCAGCTATATCCTGGATATCTCCTATGGTATAGTAGTGTGCCAAAATAATGGCATCTTTCTCTTTACACAATCGACGAATCTCAGCCTTCAGATCTGTACCTTCTGCTACTGGCTCATCAACGAACCCTTGCTCTTTCCACTCAGTTTTCAACATAGCATTATTTTTATTTTTCCTTTTTCTTTTTTTTAAATAAAAGAGAATGAATAGGATGATGTGATGTTGATATGTGCAAAACTTTTATTGATTTTTCTTGCATATTAAGATATCCACCTCTTATAACTAGCTATCCACAACGAGTGTGAAAATTTACTGATTGATAATGAGTGAGATAACATACTTATCCACAATTCTCTTTTCTGGTGCAAAATTAATAAGTTTATATCTTTTTCAAGAAAAAAACGGTGGAAAAGTGATGTTTAAACGTGTTATTTATCCATTTTATCCACATATTTGCTATGGACAAAAAGAAAACCTGCGAATAATAAACGCATTATCCACAGGTTTTCCACACAGTTATCAACAGTAATTTACTGTTTGATAGCATCGGCTATAATCTTTGCCATCTTCTGGGCTCCTTTTGCGTTTGGATGAATGCCATCGTTAAGCATAGTGTCCTTGCCATCGCCAAAGAGACTATGTAGATCAATGACCTGAAGATTATACTCGTTGGCTACCTCCTGCTGAATAGGAATGATATTGTTGGCAATGATGCTATCATTGATATTCCATGAGGACTTAAAGGCAGGAATAGGTGTACAAAGGAATATCTGTGGTCCTTCGTTTTTGATAACCTGTTTTTTATTTTTCTTACCCTTCTTGACAGGCTTCAGCAGGTTAGGACGCAGCGTGGTAATCATCTGCTGCAGGTCTTTTTTGAAGTCGGCATTATACTGCCAGTTCTCTGGCTTTGAATCGTTAGTACCTAACTTGATAATGACAATATCGGGTTTGAATGCCAGCGCATCTTTCCACGCCATCTCGTTCATATAAGGATAGTCGCCCTTGTTGAGCATGGTACGGGCACTGACGCCAAAGTTCTTGACGTAGTAGTCGTTGCCCAAAAGCTTTTGCAGTTGTGCAGGATAACCATTAGCAGGAGCAAAGTCTATTCCATGACCATCAGTAATACTGTTACCAATGCAAGCTACCTTGACAGCATCCTTCTTAGGTGCCGGAAGATTCTTCAGCCATGTACCAAGATCACTCAATAGTTGATCATGATACTTAAACCATGGTCCAAAACCAAATCCATGACTACCTGTTGGATAGATAAACATCGAACACTCGTTACCAGCATTGTGCATAGCTTTATAGTATTCCAAGCCATTGGTAACAGGATTAACCAATGGGTCGTCACTGGCAGTTACGATGACAGCAGGAGGTGTCAGGTGGCGACGAACAGCATTATTTGTAGAGTATTTATTGATAAGGTTACGATCCTTATGACCTTCCTCACCTAGGAAATTGATGCACGACCACTTGTGTGACTTTGGAACATCCATCGAGATGACAGGGTAGAAAAGAATGGTGAAGTTTGGACGAACATCGAAGTCGGAGAGGGTAGAGATAACGGATGCCAGATGTCCACCAGCAGAGAATCCCATGATGCCTAAATCGTTGGGATTGATATTCCAAACAACTGCTGAGTCACGAATAGTACGAATACCTTTCTCTACGTCGCCAATAGGAATCGTACGATCACCCTTTGGTAATCTGTAATTGACAACAAAGTAGGAGATACCTTGCTGATTCAACCAACCATGAGCCTGTGTTCCCTCATGGGTGTTTGATAACATAGAGTAGCCACCACCAGGAACACCTACAATGGCTCTACCTGTAGGATGGTCTGCCAAGAAACATACCATGTTGGCTTGTCCGTCGTCAGTAAGGTTAATGGTAAACTGTCTTGCTGTCTGGGCCTGCATGACCATCGTGGCAAGTAGCACAGCCATAGTTGTTAGTTTTCTCTTCATAGTTAAGAATGTGTTTAGATAATAGTTTGATAATGAATAATGTGCAAAAATAGTAAGAATTTCTGAACCTGAAAAGCTTTTTACTAAAAATAACACGAAATATACAGCTGATACGCTAAAAATTCTCTAGAGAATTTTCTCCGTATCAGCCTAAGCCAGCGCTGTATTAGCTGTTCTCGTGACTGGGATTAGCTGATAAAGAAAATGTGATATCATAAACTTTTTGCCGTTTTATTAGATTTTTTTTCGTACTTTTGCAGACGGATATGAGAAAGGTTCGTACCATAGAGATGCAGCGCCTGACGATAGAAGAGTATCGTGAGGCTGAGAAACTGCCACTGATAGTAGTGTTGGACGATGTCAGGTCCATGTACAATATTGGCAGTGTGTTCCGTACGTGCGACAGTTTCCGCGTAGAGGCTGTCTACTTATGTGGCATTTGCCAGACACCGCCATCAACAGAAATCCATAAGACGGCACTTGGTGCAGAGGAGAGTGTCAGCTGGCGCTACTTCAATACAGCATTAGAGGCTGTAGAAGAACTGAAAAAGAATGGCTATACGGTCTTTTCAGTAGAGCAGGTGGAACATAGTACCAAACTGCACACGTTCGTGCCTCAGCGGGGCTTAAAATACGCCATAGTGATGGGTAACGAAGTAAAAGGCGTCCACCAGGAAGTAGTAGACGCCTCAGATGGCTGTTTGGAGATACCTCAGCTGGGTACGAAACACTCTATGAATGTCTCTGTAACAACAGGTATCGTTATCTATAAGTTTGCCGAAGAATTGATCCTTCGATAGTTTTGAATTCTACGATAATACTTCCAGAGCATTATTCTAAGTGATAGTAAAAACTATTTCACTATGACCTTCTGGCCATTGATGATATTAATACCCTTCTTGAGCTCTGACAAGCGAACACCATTCAGGTCGTAAACAGAGGCATTCTTGTTTTGAGTGTTCTCAATAACTTTAATGCCGGTAGGTGTACCTTCAACGATGTAAGCAAAGTCCTTCCAGCCGTCAGTAGCCTGATATTTCTCTTTAGTCCCTACAGGTACATAAAGCGTTGCATTATAAAATGTGTTGTCGCTAAAGGCTCTATAGGACCTTGATTTGCCTCCTATCACAAAAGGATTCTCAATAAGCGAAACAACTGTTGTCAAATCCTCTCCGTCGAACGCCCTATCTCCAATGCTCGTCACACTATTGGGGATGGTGATGGAGGTCAGGCCAGAGCAATAAGCGAACGCATAATTTCCAATGCTCGTCACACTATTGGGGATAATTGTGTTTTTACATCCAGAAATCAAGGTATTGGTTGCTGTTTCAATAATTGCATTACAATTGGAACGAGAATCATAATTGCTGTTACCATTTTCAACTACAATTGAGGTCAGGCCAGAGCAATCGGAGAACGCAAAATATCCAATGCTCATCACACTATTGGGGATGGTGATGGAGGTCAGGCCAGAGCAACTAGAGAACGCCCTCTCTCCAATGCTCATCACACTATTGCCGATGTTGACGGAGGTCAGGCCAGAGCAACCAGAGAACGCCCTCTCTCCAATGCTCGTCACACTATTGGGAATGGTAATAGAGGTAAGGCCAGAGCAACCAACGAACGCATAACCTCCAATGCTCGTCACACTATTGGGGATGGTAATAGAGGTAAGGCCAGAGCAACCAACGAACGCTTCACTTCCAATGCTCGTCACGCTATTGGGGATGTTGACGGAGGTAAGGCCAGAGCAACCAACGAACGCACCACTTCCAATGCTCGTCACACTATTGGGGATGTTGACGGAGGTAAGGCTAGAGCAATACCAGAACGCACTCTCTCCAATGCTCGTCACACTATTGGGGATGTTGACGGAAGTCAGGCCAGAGCAATAAGCGAACGCACTCTCTCCAATGCTCGTCACACTATTGGGGATGGTGACGGAGGTCAGGCTAGAGCAACCAGAGAACGCACCACTTCTAATGCTCGTCACGCTATTGGGGATGGTGATGGAGGTCAGGCCAGAGCAACCAGAGAACGCACTCTCTCCAATGCTCGTCACACTATTGGGGATGGTGACGGAGGTCAGGCTAGAGCAACGATAGAACGCACCACTTCCAATGCTCGTCACACTATTGCCGATGGTGACGGAGGTCAGGTCAGAGCAACGATAGAACGCACTACTTCCAATGCTCGTCACACTATTGGGGATGGTGATGGAGGTAAGGCCAGAGCAACTTTCGAACGCACTACTTCCAATGCTCGTCACACTATTGGGGATGGTGACGGAGGTAAGGCCTTCACAGGACATGAACGCATCATCTCCAATGCTCGTCACCTTAAGAGTTCTGTTCATGAAAGTTACTTCTTCAGGAATAACAACATTGCCTTGATATTCGTTTGAATAATCATTATAACTGCTACCACGGAAAGTAACCTGCAATTCCGCATTCTCTAAATAATTAATATTGTAATAGATAGTAACACCATCAGCATTTGGAACTTGGATATCATAATAAGCTGAGACATTAATAGAAGTCATGCATAATAGCAGGACAAGCAATAAGTTTAAATGGCTCTTTTTCATGTTTTTTATATTGTCCTTACTTCACAAATTCTTTTCTCGTTGTTCCGTCACTCATCTTGATGATGTTCAATCCGTGCTGAGGTTTGCTGATGCGCTTACCATCAAGCGTATAGCGACCTACAACAATAGGTATCTGTGTAGTTGTTGGTACTGCAATTCCTGTGGTTGGTTTCGGATCTTCATCTGTCAGTGCAACGATATATATAAATAGTTTCCAAAACTCTGCGTTTTTATATACATCTAATGAAACTGCGGGTACATGAAGTTTTATATTGCGAGTCTGATACCCGAAAGCATCTTCGCCAGCTTCAGGCACCTGTTCTGCATAGCAGTATATATCGCTAAGCTGACAGAAGGCGAATGCTCTACTACCTATGGTCGTTACACTACTGGGGATACTGATAGAGCTAAGTTCTTCACACGCACTAAATGCACTTGTTCCAATGGTTGTTATATTATTAGGAATAATCGTATTTCGACATCCTAATATCAAAGTGTTGTCTGCTGTTCTGATGATAGCATTACAGTTGTTGCGAGAATCATAAACAGTGTTTCCCTCTTCCACTTGAATCGTAGTAGCACCAAAAGCACAGCCCCTGAAAGCATTTATTTCTATAGATGTGACACTCTTAGGGATAGTAATTGAAGTCAGCTTACAGCCAGAAAATGCCTCCTCACCAATACTCGTTACTGTTGTAGGAATAGTGAAGGAGGTAAGTGATTGACAGCCCTCAAACACATATTTTTCTATTCTCGTTATACCATCAGCGATACTAACCGAAGCTAAATTTTTACAATTAAAGAATGCCCATTCTTCAATAGTCTTCATACTACTAGGAATACTGATTGATGTCAGACTTGTGCACTGCCAGAACGCAGAACTTCCAATCTTTACAACACTACTGGGAATATTGATAGAGGTTAAATTCGCATTGTTATAAAAGGCTCCTCCTCCTATCTCTGTCACGCTATTGGGAATAACTGTATTTGGACCGCCCGTTATCAATACATTGTCTGCAGTCCTAATAATCGCATTACAGTTATCGCGAGAATCAAACACTGCATTTCCGTTTTCCACCTGAATAGAGGATAGATTTTCGCATCCATAAAATGGATTGTAGTCCATATCTGTCACACTGTTGGGGATTATGATAGAAGTTAAGCTAACACAGTTTTGAAAAGCGCCACTTCCAATACTCGTAACATGATGAGTCATTTGGATAGAAGTCAATTTTTTAAACTCGTGGAATGCAAGATTTCCAATCCTCGTTATATTTTCTCCCAAATTAATTTCTTCAACAGTGCTGCCAAAAATATCTTTAAGAAGCACTTCTCCCATCCAACTTCGGTTTTTTGATATGATGGCATTATTATTAATTGTAACTTTTTTCAAATTACAATAACGGAACATACCATTGCCAATGTTTTCCAAAGTGCTCGGTATGGTGACAGAAACTAGATTCTGACACAAGTAGAAAGCATTACTTCCTATGGTTGTCACTCCTTCAGGAATATCTACTGAAGTCAAATTCTGACAATAGCTGAAAGCTTCTTCTCCAATACTCGTTACGTTATAAACAACATTATCAACTGTTATTGATGCTGGAATCACAATATCTCCAACATACGCTTGTGAGCCATATGTTACTTCTGCCGTTTGGGCATTAGTATTCAAATTGTAAAAGATTCCGTCGATTTCGACCTTTTCTGCACTTACTGCCAATGGCAGCAGCATAAATACCAATAAGAATAGTTGCTTTTTCATTTGTTTAATTCTATTGTTGTGTGTTATAATATTTGTGTATATTTATTGAAAAACTTTGCAAAGGTAGATATTTCTTATGATATATACAAAGAATTAGAGTACATTTTGTAAACATAAGACTACATTCTTCAAAGAGAGATATTAGATGTCAATAAGAAGTATTAAGGGTTTCTTTTTGTCTGTAGGGAGCGAACTCTTGGTCCGTAAGGTGCGAACTGTGAGTCCGTAGGCCTCGGACTGGGAGTCCGAGGCTGAACGAACGATAGAAAGTACTAATATCTCTTGTTGGTTAGACTAATTTGTTGTAACTTTGCAGGTAGTTATGACAGAACAAGAGATTTTTGCAGCGAAAGCCAAGGAAGGCTATACGGTTTGTTACGCAGAACATTGCCCAAAGAAGGAGGAATGTATGCGTTGGAAGGTGGGTCAGCAGATGTCTGACATCACGAGTAGTTATCGTTGTGTGAACCTTCGTTATGCGGGTGTGGGAACAGCAGATTGTTCGCTGTTTCGCAGTACGCAGAAAGTGAAGTACGCAAAGGGCATGATGCACATCTTCAATAGTGATATGCCTCGCAAGGTGGAGCCTTTTGTGCGAGGTAAGCTGATAGGACACCATTGTCGTACCTACTATTACGAGTTTCGTAATGGCAAACGCCTGATTTCTCCTGCTATTCAGGAGGAAATACGCGCCCTATTTCGTGAAATAGGGTGGAGCAAACCCATCGAGTTTGATGGTTACGTCGAGGATTACGACTGGTAGAAGAAAGATGTAGATTATATCAATAGCCGTCCATTTTTGGGCGGCTATTGATGTTAGTGAGCCTCGAGCCAGTTCTCACCGAAGCCAGAGTCGGCAACGAGAGGCACAGCCATGTGGAAGGCGTTCTGCATCTCTTCGATGACGATATGCTCTACCTTTTCTTTCTCATCAGGATAAACGCTGAAGTTGAGTTCGTCATGTACCTGGAGAATCATCTTACTCTTAATGCCTTCTGCCTTGAAGCGTTGGAAGATGTGGATCATCGCCACCTTGATAATGTCTGCTGCAGTGCCCTGAATGGGAGCATTGATGGCGTTACGCTCAGCAAAGCCTCGCACCACGCTGTTGGCAGAGTTGATGTCTGGCAAGTAGCGACGACGTCCGAATAGGGTAGTGACGTAACCTTGCTGGCGGGCTACATCCTTGGATTTTTCCATATAGTCGTGAACCTGTGGGAAGGTGTCGAAGTAGCCATCTATCAGCATCTTGGCTTCGTCGCGAGGGATATCCAAACGCTCTGCTAAGCCAAAGACAGTAATGCCATAGATGATACCAAAATTGGCACGTTTTGACTTCGTTCGCTCGTCGCGTGTAACCTCTTCGATAGGCTTCTTGTAGATGTTGGCAGCAGTAGCAGCATGCAGGTCTTTACCCTCGCGGAACACTTCAATCATATTGGGGTCTTGCGAGAGATGGGCCATCACACGAAGCTCAATCTGACTATAGTCTGCAGAGAAGAACAAACAGCCAGGTTCAGGGATGAAGGCCTTGCGAATCTCCTTGCCGTCTTCACCACGAATAGGAATGTTCTGCAGGTTGGGGTCAGAAGAGGATAGACGTCCTGTAGCTGTGATGGTCTGATTGAAAGAGGTGTGGATGTGACCAGTACGAGGATTGATCAGCTTGGGAAGGGCATCGATATAGGTGCCAATGAGTTTCTTCAACCCTCTGTGTTCCAGGATGTCAGCGACTATCTCGTGCTTGTTCTTCAGCTGTTGCAACACCTCTTCTGAGGTGACATACTGACCCGTCTTGGTCTTCTTGGCTTTCTCGACAATCTTGAGTTTATCAAACAGGATTTCACCCACCTGTTTGGGCGAGGCAATGTTGAATTGTTCGCCAGCCAACTCGTAGATGCGTGCCTCTATCTCATTCATGCGAGCCGTAAACTGCTTGCTGGTCTCAGCCAACGACTGGGTATCGAGACAGACACCATTCATCTCCATTTCAGCCAAGACAGGCATCAGGGGCATCTCAATATTATAAAAGAGGTCTTCGCAATCGTACTTCTTCAACTCAGGTTCAAGTTTGTTCTTCAGTTGCAGAGTGATGTCAGCATCCTCGCAAGCATATTCATAGACATCCTTGGGGTCCAGGTCGCGCATCGAACGTTGGTTCTTACCCTTGGGACCAATAAGCTCGTCGATATGGATGGTCTGGTAGTGCAGATAGATTTCTGCCATATAGTCCATGTTGTGACGAAGTTCTGGTTGGATGAGGTAGTGGGCTATCATCGTGTCCCACATCGGACCATCGAGACGGACACCATAGTTGCGCAATACTTCGAGGTCGTACTTTAGGTTTTGTCCAACTTTGAGAATTTTGGGGTCTTCGTAGAGAGGTTTAAAGATATTAACAATTCGTAACGCTTCTTCACGATTGGCAGGAATGGGCACATAAAAGGCCTTGTGTTCCTCGACTGAGAAGCTTAAACCTACCAATTCTGCGTCGATAGGAGTCGTCGAAGTGGTCTCTGTGTCTAGAACGAAGAATTGTTTTGTCAATAAAAAATCATACAATTTCTGTAAATCGTCCTCATTATCAACGAGTTTGTAGTCGTGAGCTATCGTTTTTAGCGTCTCAAAACTCGAAAATTCTGGCTCATTCGTAGTGGGGGCAGCAAATTCTGCAAAGAGATCGAGTTGTTGATTAACAGGTTTAATAATTTTTTCATGTTTTTTAAGAATCTTGTTGGCAAGGCTCTTGAACTCCAATTCTTCCAACAATTTTCCAAGTTCAGCTTCGTTGGGTTCAGAAACCTTCAACTCGTCCATATTGAGTTCGATGGGTACATCGGTTTTGATGGTGGCCAGGAACTGTGACATCTTGATATCGTCGATGTGAGTTTCCACTTTCGTCTTGAGTGCTCCCTTGATCTCATCTACTCGACGAAGCATCTCATCGATGCTGCCAAACTCGTTGATGAGTTTCACAGCTGTCTTCTCACCAACACCAGGACAACCAGGGAAGTTGTCTGCGGAGTCACCCATCAATGCCAAGAGGTCAATTACAGCTTGTGTCGATGGAATGCCATATTTTGCTTTCACTTCCTCAGGACCCATGGTCTCGTAACCACCTCCATGACGAGGACGGAAGATATAGACGTGGTCACCTACCAACTGTCCATAGTCCTTGTCTGGTGTCAACATATAGGTATCGATACCTTGCTGACCTGCTTTCGTTGCCAAAGTGCCGATGACATCGTCTGCTTCGTAACCATCGACCTGCAGAATGGGTATATTCCAAGCTCGCAACAAGTCTTTGATGATGGGTACTGACTGCTTGATATCCTCTGGGGTAACCTCGCGTTGCGCTTTATAGGCAGGGTAGGCGTCAGAGCGGAACGTAGGCCCATGAGGGTCGAAGGCCACACCAATATGGGTGGGTTGCTCTTTGGTGAGCACTTCCTGCAGGGTATTCAGGAAACCCATAATAGCGCTGGTATTGAGTCCCTTCGAGTTGATTCGAGGGTTCTTGATGAATGCGTAGTAGGAACGATAGATGAGCGCGTAGGCGTCTAAAAGGAATAACTTTTGCATAACGTTTTGGAAATTTCGTGTAAAATTACAAAGAAAATGTTGAATATCCAATTATTTTCATTACTTTTGCAACAAAATATAGTGTCACATGGATTATTTAAGCATCATTAAACAACCTATTGCAAGCGATTTGTCCGATTTCATCGCTCTCTTTGAACAGGCGTTGAGTCATGAGGATGGTATGTTGGGTTCTGCCTTAAGCCACATTCGTCAGCGTGGCGGGAAGCGAATGCGTCCTATCCTGATGTTACTGATGGCAAAGAACTATGGTGCTGTTTCGCAGGTGACTCAACATTCTGCTGTGGGTCTTGAACTGCTTCATACGGCTTCGTTGGTTCACGATGATGTGGTTGATGAGAGTGGGGAGCGTAGAGGACAGGCTTCTGTGAATGCTACCTATAATAATAAGGTGGCTGTATTGGTGGGTGACTATATCCTTTCTACAGCGTTGTTGCATGTGTCGTTTACAGGTAACCAGGGCATTGTTCAGGAGTTGTCTGAACTGGGTCGTACACTAGCTGCTGGTGAGATTCTGCAGTTGTCGAACATTCAGAATCAGCAGATTTCAGAGGATGTTTACTATCAAGTCATCCAACAGAAGACAGCTGCCTTGTTCCAGTCGTGTGCTGCCATTGGTGCGTTGTCTGCTGGAGCTAGTGAAGAGGATGTCAAGAAGGCTGGTGAATTCGGAAGAAACCTGGGTATCATGTTCCAGATTCGCGACGATATCTTCGATTATTTCGACTCCAAGGAGATAGGCAAACCTACTGGCAACGATATGACTGAAGGTAAGCTGACGCTGCCTGTCATCTATGCATTGAATAATACTGATTTTGACTCTATGCATACATTGGCAAAGAAGGTAAAGGCTGGTACGATAAACCCTGATGAAATCGCTGTTCTGGTGGAGTTTACCAAGCAACAGGGTGGTATAGAGTATGCTGAACAGAAGATGGCTGAATTCAGCCAACTTTGTAAGGACTATATTGACAACAACGTAAAAGATAAGGCTATCAGGGATGCCCTGACAGCCTATGTAGATTACGTTGTTCAGCGTAACTATTAGAAGAACTTCACTTCCTTGCCAGCCAGATCGCTCAGGATGAGGTTTGGCAGACGACTGGTACCCAGACGGAAATAGTAGTTGGTGAGCCACTTCTCGCCCAGAATCTCCTCTACGATGCTGTAGTAGGTGATGGCATCTTTTACGCTGTTGATGCCGCCAGCAGGCTTCAAACCAACCATGATACCTGTCTGGTCGTAATATTCCTTGATAGCCTGACACATGACATAGACAGCCTCTGGAGTAGCACCAACCTTCTCCTTACCAGTAGAGGTTTTGATATAGTCTGCACCAGCATACATCGACAAGATAGAAGCCTTCTTGACGTTCGACAGATTCAGCAGGTCGCCAGTCTCAAGGATAACTTTCATAGGAACGTCTCCACAAGCTGCCTTCTGCTCCCAAATCTCGTCGCAAACAGTCTCATAGTCGCCTGACAGGAACTCACCAACATGCATCACGATATCTACGTTCTCTGCACCATCCTGGACAGCCAGCTTGGTCTCAGCAACCTTGATTTCAATAAGGGCCTGAGAAGAGGGGAATGCACCACTGACAACAGTAGGAATAACGCCTTCTACCTCCAGCGAATCAGCTACCAGCTGAGCAAAACGAGGATAGGTAACTACAGTAGCTACATGGGGCAGGTTAGGATACTCTTCTGAGAACTTGTTGACCTTCTCAACCAGCTTCAGTACACTCTCTGCAGAGTCCTGAGTGGTCAGGGTAGTCATACATACAGAGCCTAAAAGGAATTTCTTAACTTCCTCTGTGTCGTTCTTGGGAACGCGCTCGTCAATGATTTTCTTCACAGCTGCTGCTACAGCGGCTTCGTCAACATTGCAGTTGTACTTGGCTAACGCCTGCTCGTACTTGCTTTTCAATTCTTCCATAATACTAGTTTTTTAGTTAAAATAAGATTAGAGTTTTTCGTTTTGTATATGTCTTTCCTTATCTCTAAGGGTTTTCTTTTCGATGTTCTTTTTCAGTTCTTCTGTCAAGTCAACACCTGTCTGGTTAGCCAGGCAGAGCAGTACCCAAAGCACATCAGCCATCTCGTCGCCAAGGTTGTCTTTCTCGCCAGCTTTGAAACTTTGGTCGCCATATTTACGTGCCATGACACGAGCTAATTCTCCAACTTCTTCAGTGAGTACCGCCATATTTGTCAATTCTGAGAAATATCGTACTCCATACGTTTTAATCCACTGATCTACAGTGTCTTGTGCTTCTCGTATCGTCATTTTAATGATATCATTACTATAAACAACATGATGATCACTACCAATATGCCAATAATGTTTTGTGTGTTGTCTTTGGCATATTCTTGCCAGTTGAATGCTTTATATACTACCTGTATTAACCACAGCGCTAATCCTGCTATGCATACCCATATAGCCGAACTCAGATGTAGGAAACGATGTCCTATGCATCCAATGAACATCAGGATGACACCTGTAATCTCTATAACTTTTAGATATTTTCTCATTCTTTGTTTTTAGTGTCCATGCATATTGTTACAGGACCATCATTAAGTAGTTCTACGTTCATGTCAGCACCAAACTCACCAGTGCCCACAGGCTTGCCAATGGCCTCGCTGAGCTGCTTGCAGAAAGTCTCGTAGAGTGGGATAGCGTGCTCATGACTGCCAGCGCCTAACCAAGAGGGACGATTCCCTTTCTTGTAGCTGGCAAAGAGGGTAAACTGACTAACCACTAATGCCTCTCCATTGACGTCCAGCATGCTGCGATTCATGACGCCTTGTTCATCGTCAAATACGCGTAGGTTAGCAACTTTTCTGACAAGCCATTCAACGTCCTCTTTGGTGTCCTCATTGCATACTCCCAACAGTATCAGAAAACCTAGTCCTATCTCCGACTTTTTGATGCCATTGATAGTCACACTGGCCTTGCTGACTCTCTGTATTACTGCTCTCATTTTGCAAAGATAGGAAATAATTCTGATACAACCAAGAAAATCAGGCATGAAAATAGTCATAAACTATCTTTGCCTTTGCTTGACCAATAATTGTTGTGAGCTCAGCGAGTTGGGATTCACGTATTTTCTTAACTGATTTAAGGGCTTTTAGAAGCTCGTCACGCGTCTTCGGACCTATTCCCTTGATATTATCCAACTCTGAGTGTAAAGCATGCTTAGAACGCTGTTCTCGATGGAAAGTGATGGCAAAGCGATGCACTTCATCTTGCAGTTGAGTTAGCACACGAAACAACTCTGAAGTGTCTTTCATACCTATCACTCGTGGTGGGAAACCATAGAGTAGTTCATTGGTTCTGTGCTTGTCATTCTTGGCTAATCCTGCAATGGGAATATCCAGGTTTAGCTCGTCTTGAATGACTTGTCTGATGACCTCCATCTGTCCTTTGCCACCATCGGCAACGATGAGGTCGGGTAGGGGTTCACCCTCGTCTATAAGTCGTCGATAACGCCTTCCAATAACCTCTTTCATGGACGCATAATCGTCTGGTCCAACAACAGTTTTGATGTTATATTTTCGATAATCTGCCTTGGATGGCTTCATCTTTTTGAAGACGATACAAGCAGCTACAGCGTCCGATCCAGAGATGTTTGAGTTGTCGAAACACTCTATCTGATAGGGCATCTTTGGCAGGTGTAAAAGGTCCTGTAATTCCTTCATCAGACGTATTTGTTTTTGCTCTGGATTCAGTTTTTCTGCCTGCTTCAGACGATCGAATTTATACTGCTTTCCGTTCATCAGTGAGAGGTCTAACAGAGTCTTTTTGTCGCCTCGCTGGGGTACAGTAATTGTCACTCCTTCAAGGTCTATGTCTACCTCTTCTGGAAGGATGATTTCCTTAGCATGACTCTTAAATCGTTCACGCATCTCGACGATGGCTAACTGTAGTAATTCAGCATCACTTTCTTCGAGTTTCTTCTTGTATTCGAAGGTGAAACTTTGGTTAATCTGGCCATTGGAAACGTGGATATAATTGATGAAAGCAACCTTCTCGTCATTGGTAATACTGAATACGTCAACATTATCAATAGTATGGCTTACGACCTCGCTCTTAGCCACAAATTGCTCTAACAAGAGATACCTTCTTTTAACCTCTTCAGCTTCCTCAAAACGCAATTCTTCTGCGAGTTTCATCATCTCTTCGCGCATGTCTTTCAGAAGCTGGCGAGTATTTCCTTTTAGTATTTCTCGTGCCCCATTAATGCCTTTTTGGTAGTCCTCTAAAGACTGTTTTAAAATGCATGGACCAGCACAATTCTTGATATGATATTCCAGACAAACCTGGTATTTTCCTTGTTTAATACCCTCTTCTGTAAGGGGTTGTCTACAGGTCCTGGGATGATAAAGTTTCTTGATGAGTTCCAGGACAGCATTCATGGCTCCTACATGGGAATACGGACCATAATAGGTTCCCCATTTCTTGTTAATATTTCGTGTGCTGAAAATACGAGGTAAAAACTCTTTGGTAATACAGATGCTAGGGTAGGTTTTTCCGTCTTTTAGTAGTACATTATAACGTGGATTGTACTTCTTGATGAGTGCATTTTCCAGTAGTAATGCGTCTTCTTCTGTATTAACGACTGTATAAGTGATATCCCATATTTTGGATACCAGTACTTTCGTCTTAAATCGGTCTACCTCGGTGTGGAAATAGGATGAGACACGACTCTTTAGGTTCTTTGCTTTACCTACATAGATAATAGTGCCATCAGCATCGTAATACTGATAACTACCAGGCTTCTCAGGTAAGGCAGAGACTATACGTTTTAATTTCTCAAGTCGTGCCTCATTCTCTTCCTTTGTCATGAGCTTTGTTTCACGTGAAACATTAAACAGTTAGTAAGGTTGTAACTTCTACGTCGTCGAAGACATCTCTTCCATGCAACCCCTCATCAGTAATTTCAATGAGGAAGTTCACCATAATTCCTTTGGGATTGAATTTCTTCACCAAGTTACATGCAGCTCGCATCGTTCCACCTGTTGCCAAGAGATCGTCGTGAAGCAAAACGATGTCTTTATCGTTGATGGCATCTTCATGAATTTCAATGGTGTCGGTTCCGTATTCTTTTGCATAGCTTTCTTGAACGGTTGCAGCGGGAAGTTTTCCCGGTTTACGTGCAAGAACTACCCCTGCGCCTAATTTCACAGCCAATGCTGATGCCATTACAAAACCACGGCTTTCAATACCCACTATCTTGGTGATACCTTTATTTTTGTATATCTCATAAAGCTCGTCTACCATAATTTGCAGACAAGCAGGATTCTTAAATAAAGTAGTAACATCGCGGAAGTTAATTCCCTTCTGTGGAAAGTCTGGAATACAGCGAAGATTCGCCATCAATGTTTTGTTGTTCATAATCTTTGGTTTTAACGTTATTTTGTTAGTACGATTCTCTAATTTGTTTCACGTGAAACCTATCTACCCATCAACACTAACATAGCATTAATGTCGCTGGGTGATACTCCAGGTATTCTGCTGGCTTGTGCCAATGTTTCTGGTTGTATACGCTCTAATTTCTGTCGTGCTTCCGTTGATACTGCAGTAAGATTGGGATAATCGAACTTTCCTTTTATTTTGATATTCTCCAAACGATGCATCTTTTCTGCTACCATTCGCTCGCGTTCGATATACCCTTTATACTTGATATGTATCTCTGCAGCTTCTGCTATCTCTTCCTGACGATTGGGCAGTTGCGCTATTTTTTCCTTGAGTTCAGGAATAATAGCATACAGTTTATCGAAGTTAAGTTCAGGACGAGCCACGAGGTCTTCCAATTTACAGCCGTAGACGAGTGGGGTAGAACCGATGGTTTCCAAGGCTCCATTGACTATCTTCGGTTTTATCGCAAAGGTGCGACAGAACTCCTCGATTTCTTCGATGGCTTGTCTCTTCTGTAGCCACCAGTCGTAACGTTCTCTTTTGGCGATACCTAGTTCGTATGCTTTTTCTGTTAAGCGAGCATCAGCATCATCCTGACGTAACAGAATGCGGTATTCTGCTCTGGAAGTAAACATACGGTAGGGCTCATCCACACCTTTTGTCACGAGGTCATCAATTAAGACACCAATGTAGGCCTCGTCGCGTTGTAGTTCAAAGGTATGTTTTGTTGCGACTGAGTCGCAACCTACGGAACCAGCCATGAGTGCTGCATTGATACCAGCCAGTGTTCCTTGTCCGCCCGCTTCTTCATAGCCTGTGGTGCCATTTACCTGGCCTGCAAAGAACAGGCCATCAATGACCTTCGATTCCAAGGAGTGTTTCAACTGTGTAGGATCAAAGAAGTCGTATTCGATAGCGTAGCCTGGACGATATACCTTCAAGTCTCGTAAGGCAGGAATGTGTTTGAGTGCAGCAATCTGAACATCCATAGGTAGACTCGACGAGAACCCATTCAGGTACATCTCGTTGGTGCTTTCACCTTCTGGCTCTAAGAACAGCAGATGCTGTGGTCTGTCAGGGAAGGTAACGAGTTTGGTCTCTATAGAAGGACAATAGCGTGGACCAATCGATTGAATCTGTCCATTATAAAGTGGGGAGTCTGCCAGTCCGCTACGCAGGGTCTCATGAACCTGTTCGTTGGTGTAGCATACCCAACAGGGTAGTTGCTGAAGGGGTCGCTGCTGACCCATATACGAAAACTGATAATAGCCATTCTCACCATCCTGGCGCTCCATATCTTCAAAATGAATGCTGCGCTTGTCGATACGAACGGGCGTACCTGTCTTCATACGAGCAGAACGGATGCCGTGATGTGTAATGCTTTCTGTGAAGTGAGGCACAGCAGGTTCAGCAATACGTCCACCAGGAACCATCTTTCGTCCGATGTGCATCAAGCCATTGAGGAAGGTGCCTGCAGTAATGATGACAGCCTTTGCGCGTATTTCAGCGCCCCAGATGGTTTTGATGCCGACCACTTGTTTCCTGACGGGAGAACCGTCAGACACAGTTTCCACCAGCAGTTCATCAGCTTGGTCTTGCCAGATGTCGAGGTTAGGAGTGTCATCCAAAACAGAGCGCCATTTCCAAATAAATTTTCCTCTATCACACTGGGCACGAGGACTCCAGACAGCAGGACCCTTCGAACGGTTGAGCATGCGGAACTGGATGGCGGTAGCATCTGTTACTAATCCCATCTGACCACCAAGTGCATCAATCTCGCGAACAATCTGTCCTTTTGCAATACCACCAATAGCAGGATTGCACGACATCTGTGCAATCTTGTTCATATCCATTGTTACCAGCAAGGTCTTGGCACCCATGTTAGCAGATGCTGTTGCTGCCTCACAGCCAGCATGACCACCTCCGATAACTATTACGTCGTATTTCAATATCATATCAGAATGCGTCTTTTATATGGTCTATAGCAGGAGTTTCGTTCATCGTTCCCACTACAGTAATGATGTCAAAGCGGATATCCCTATCTATATGCCTGTATTTGATATAGTGGTTGGCGGCTTGTTGCAGGTGACGTATCTTCTGGTAGTCTACTGCCATTTCTGGGTCTGTAAACATACGGTTGCTACGTGTCTTCACCTCTACAAAGACTACTGTATCTCTATCTAGCGCAATGATGTCCAGGTCACGATGTCCTGACTTCCAGTCACGTTCTATGATGGTGTATCCTTGGCGTTCCAGATACGCAGCAGCAACGTCTTCGCCCCACTTTCCTAACTCGTTATGTGATGCCATAAAAGTGATTATCCTTTGTTTTGGTTGCAAAGTTACTAATAAACGAGGGAAAAGCCAAATTTATTTGAGCTTTTCCGAGTGACAGTAACTTCGGTAAAGACAGAGTTACTAATAAAATTTTGTATAAATTGCATATTTTCTGATGAAAACGTTTGCGGAATTCATAAATTTTGCGTAATTTTGTAGCCCCAACGTGCCCGCACGTACCTATTATCGAGTATTTATTATTAATTTTTAATTTCAATAATTTATGTGGTTATTTAATTCATCAATCGGTAGAAAGGTTGTAATGTCCGTAACGGGTATTGCGCTGATTCTGTTCCTGACATTCCACTGTTGCATGAATGTCGCAGCGCTTTTCTCTGCTAAGGCTTACAACATGATTTGCGAATTGCTGGGTGCCAACTGGTATGCTGTTGTAGCTACACTTGGTTTGGCTGCTCTGGCTGTGATTCACATCGTCTATGCATTCATCCTGACTGCACAGAACCGTACCGCTCGTGGCAACAGTCGCTACGACGTGGCTACTACGGTAAATGCTGGCAAGGTGGAGTGGGCATCTAAGAACATGCTCGTGCTGGGACTGATTATCTGTCTTGGTCTGTTGTTGCACCTGTTCAACTTCTGGTACAACATGATGTTCGCTGAACTCTTCCATGTAGCTGATCCCCTTGGCAATCCTGCTGATGGTTTCGGATACATCGTGCTGACCTTCTCATGCCCCGTTTATGTAGTGCTCTACATCATCTGGCTGGTTGCTATCTGGTTCCACCTGACTCATGGTTTCTGGAGTGCTATGCAAACCCTCGGTTGGAGTGGTAAGACTTGGCTCTGCCGTTGGAAGGTCATTGGTGGCATCTATGTCACACTGCTCATGCTGGGCTTCCTGGTAGTAGTACTGGCCTTTGCTTTTGGCTGTGCCCCTTCACTCTGTGATTCTTGCAATGGCGCTATGGACTGTTGCAAAGAGGCTGCCGCTGCAGCTTGCTGTCAGTAATTATGAATTAAGAATTAAGCATTAAAAAGATTATGGCAAAAGTATTAGATTCTAAGATTCCCGCAGGTCCAGTGCCTGAGAAATGGAAGGAATATAAGGCTCACCAGCGCTTGGTTAACCCCAAGAACAAGCTGAAGCTCGATGTTATTGTCGTTGGTACCGGTCTGGCTGGTGCTTCTGCAGCTGCTTCACTCGGCGAGATGGGCTTCAACGTTATCAACCTGTGTATTCAGGATTCTCCACGTCGTGCTCACTCTATCGCTGCTCAGGGTGGTATCAACGCTGCCAAGTGCTATCAGAACGATGGTGACTCTATCTACCGTCTGTTCTACGATACCGTAAAGGGTGGTGACTATCGTGCTCGTGAGGCTAACGTTTATCGTCTGGCTGAGGTATCAAACAATATTATCGACCAGTGCGTGGCTCAGGGTGTTCCCTTTGCCCGTGAGTATGGTGGCATGCTGGCTAACCGTTCATTCGGTGGTGCACAGGTTAGCCGTACATTCTATGCTAAGGGTCAGACCGGTCAGCAGCTTCTGCTGGGTGCCTACAGCTCACTGAGCTGCCAGGTAAACGCTGGTAAGGTGAAGCTCTACACCCGTTACGAGATGGAGGATGTAGTCATCGTTGATGGCC
>Ga0310697_10000812_pt1 | contig 39492 bp, 27 predicted proteins | sample 172DNAGHGlowgp2_FD_203883 | JGI IMG/M metagenome (GOLD analysis project Ga0310697, IMG submission 203883) | Sheep rumen microbial communities from Palmerston North, Manawatu-Wanganui, New Zealand - 1728 DNA GHGlow gp2 (v2) (version 2) | ecosystem: Host-associated > Mammals > Digestive system >...
TACTCATCGTGGGATGGTATGCATGCTACTTTGTGGTTGGTCAGACTGTTGGCGACAAGACTTGGGGTACGGTTTCCTTCCGTCCCACATGGCCTGCAGTGCTCCCCATCATCGCATTCATCCTCTATGTGATGGCTCGTCGCGCTATCAATGCCGATGAACGCCTTGTCCGCTCCATGGATAGAATCAGATAAGGTTCACCTTATTATATTAATAAAAATCCCGAAACATTTGGAAGTTTCGGGATTTTTGTTTATTTTTGCCGCATAATAACTGATAACTTAAAACAATAGTAGCAATGAAGAAGTTCTACTTATTATTCCTGTTGACAATTCTGCCGTTGGTGGCAAGTGTTGGTGCTGTTGAGAAAGATGGTCTTTATTATGATCTTAATAATGAAGCTAAAACAGCCACAGTTGTTTCTGGTGATTATTCTGGCTTAGAGAGTGTTACGATTCCTGCCAGTATCACTATTGATGGCGTGGATTATAAGGTGACTGCGATTGGTGATAACGCTTTCAAAAGTTGCTACAACATCAAGAATGTAACTATCAATGCTGCTCTTGAAACCATAGGCAAATGTGCATTTTATAATGTTTGGATAACAGAACTGGTGTTGCCATCTTCGTTAAAGAGTATAGGTGATTATGCTTTTTATTGGTGTGGTAACTTAAAATCACTTATTGTCCCCAATGGAGTTGAGACCATTGGTGATTATGCATTTTATGGTTGTCAAAGAATGGCTAAGTTAGAATTACCATCCACATTGACCTCTATTGGTGAGTTTCTTACTAGCATTTGTCCAAATCTTTCCATTGTTATTGTTCACTTCACAGATCCTATTAAGATTAGTGATAATACATTCATGACTCGTACGGAGTACTCATCAACAAGAATAGTATATACACCTTCGCCTGCGACACTTTATGTTCCTGTAGGTTCTAAGTCCAAGTATGAGGCTATCCCCGGCTGGACGAAGTTTGCTAAAATAGAAGAGGGTGAAGTGAAAGAGGCAGAGGTTAATGGTTTGAATTATAGTTGTTCAACAGGTTCAAAGGCTGCTATCGTGATCTCTGGCGATTATTCAGGCTTAGAGAGTGTTACGATTCCTGTCTCAATTACTGTAGATGGTGTTGATTATAAGGTGACTGCTGTTGATGGCAGTGCTTTCAAAGGATGTTGGAATATCAAGTCTGTAACCATTAATGCTGCTCTTGAAACCATAGGCTATCATGCCTTCTCAGATGTGAGTATGGCAGAATTGATGTTGCCCTCTTCGTTAAAGAGTATAGGTGATTTGGCTTTTCAATTCTGTAGTAGGTTGACCTCTATAGTGATTCCTGAAGGTGTTGAAACGATTGGCCAATCAGCTTTCAATAATTGTAGTCTCTTACAACGTCTTGAGCTTCCCTCTACGCTTGTCTCTATAGGATATGGGGCTTTTTCTAATTGCTCAAGTTTGAACGCAGTTGTTTCGCGTATGATCACTCCTGTTCAAATTGGAGAACATACATTCATGATAAATATATGGGATGAATCTTCCCAAACCTATATATGGACCCCATCGCCCGCTACACTATATGTCCCTGTAGGCTCAAAGTCCAAGTATGAGGCAATTGCTGGTTGGACAAAGTTTGCTAAGATAGAAGAAGGTGAATTGAAAGAGACATTGGTTGATGGCCTGAATTATTGCTATGCTACAGGTTCTAAGACTGCAACTGTGATTTCCGGTGATTATTCAAATCTTGAGAGTGTTACGATCCCTGCCTCAATTACTATTGATGGTGTTGATTATAAGGTAACAGCTGTTGGTGGTAGTGCCTTCTATAATTGCAGGGGCATCAAGAATGTTACTATCAATGCTGGTATTGAATCCATAGGTAGCAACGCATTTTATTATGTAAGAATGACAAATATGACTTTGCCTAGTACATTAAAGACGATTGGTAATTCTGCTTTTATGAATTGCGATCAATTGACGTCTTTGGTGATTCCTGAGGGTGTTAAGACGATTGGAAGTGGTGCTTTTGGCGCGTGTGGCAGTTTACAGTTTCTTGAGCTGCCTTCTACTCTTGTGTCTATTGGCGATAGGGCTTTTATTTATTGCTCAAGTTTAAATGCTGTTGTTTCGTGTATGACCACTCCTGTTCAAGTGGGAGAACAAACATTCATGATAAATAAATGGGATGAATCTTCCCAAACATCTATTTGGATTCCATCGCCCGCTACGCTATATGTCCCTGTAGGCTCAAAGTCCAAGTATGAGGCCATTCCTGGCTGGACAAAATTTGCCAAGATAGAAGAACTTCCAGCTTCAGCCAGTATAAAGGTAGCCAAGGGTATGACGACTTATACGGGTGAATACAATCTTGATTTTAGTGGTTTGGGTGATGATGTGAAGGCTTATCTTGCCACAGGTTATGACTATGATAATGGTACTATCTGGCTGACACGTGTGAAGGATGTGCCAGCCGGAACACCGATCCTGGTGCAGGCTCCTGCCAGTGAGACACCTTACGATGTTCCTGTAAAGGCAAGTTCTGGTTGCTATTATAAGAACATGCTCGTAGGTAATCTCTCAGGAGGAGAGATAACGCTCAGTGCTACTACTGGCGATATGACGAACTACTATCTGAGCAATGGTATGTTCCTGACAGCAACAGGTTCAAACACCATCGGTAATGGTAAGGCCTATCTCCAGATACCTACTACGCCTCCTGCTGCTACTGTAGGCAGTAGTCAGGCCGTGAAGTTGAACGACTATGGCTTTGCTTCGTTCTGTGGCAGTCAGGATCTGGACTTTACGGATGTTGAAGGTCTGAAGGCTTTTGCCGTTACAGGCTATGATGATGCTAATGGTACCATCTGGCTGACCCGCGTAAATCGTGTTTCTGCTCGAACTCCGTTATTGCTTAAGGGTGGCTCAGGCGCAAGTTATAGCGTACCTTCACTAGCAGTTGGCAGCTATTATGCTAATATGATGAAGGGTAACCTCTCTGGATCAACAATAACGATCTATGCCATCGATGGTGATATGACGAACTACTACCTGAAGGGTAATCAGTTGCTGAAGGCAACAGATGGAGGCAATACGATAGGCAATGGCAAGGCCTATATGCAGATACCTTCGAAGCATGTGACGCGTTCGATGGAGGATATGATTGCCGACCTGCTTATGTACGGCATCTCCGAAGATGAACCTGAGGTGATATCGATACCAGTGGTAAATGCTCGTGGCCTTAATGGTGATGGCACGACAGGCATCCATTCAATTGAAAATGGAGAATCAGAGAATGATGTCTACTACAATCTGCAGGGTCAGCGAGTAGATAATCCCACGAAGGGCCTCTATATCAAGAATGGCAAAAAGGTCGTGATTAAATGAGCGAAATGAGAACTTGTTCGCATTTCCGAATGTGAGCGAGCTCGAACGTAGTTCAAGGTCGTGATTCGCTCGACTACGAAGTAGGCGCTTGGCTAGTCCAAGAAGTAGACCATTTATACCTTATTATATTTATAGAATAATCCCGAAACGTTTGGTTGTTTCGGGATTATTGCTTAAATTTGCAGCGATAAATAAATAATGATATGGGAAAGGATGAATACTTACAGATCAGGAATTTATTTCTTGCTGTTTTTTTATTATGGATAGTTCCTGTTCATGCAGGATCCACCATGATTACTCTTGAAGAAGCCAAAGTCAAAGCACAAAGTTTTCTCTCAAACAGGTCTTTGACTAGAAGCGTTGCTGAAAAGTTAACTCTAGCTCAGGGTGATAATGGGTATTATGCATTTAATATTGGCAAAGATAATGGCTTTGTCATTGTAAGTGGCAGCGAACGTACAAACGAGATAATCGGTTATTCAAACCATGGTACTTTTGATTTGAACTCAATGCCTGTTGGAATGCGCCATTGGATGAAGTCGTATTCTCATACAATTGTCAATCTTCCATCAAATGCAAGGCGAGTTGCGCATAAGCAGCGTAAGGCTGTTCCAACTTTGATTCAAACCTATTGGGATCAATCAGGAGTTTATGCCAGATATTGTCCGACTGTAAAGAACCCCGATGATCCCAATAGTCCAGAGTATTCAACTCTCACAGGCTGTGTTGCTACAGCAATGGCGCAGATAATAAATTACTACCAATGGCCTAAAAGTCTGCCAGCTTTGCCTGAATACACCACAAGTTCTCTGGGGATCTTTCGCCCTGCTCTGCCTTCTGAGTCTATAGATTACAGCATCCTTCGTCCAAGGTATTTTTGGGATGATGACGATGAATCTGTCGATGAACTTAATAAATTGTTGATTTATTGTGGCCAATCATGTCAGATGGATTACCGTCCAGATGGCTCTGGTGCAGGTTTTACAGTAGAGACAATGTCAAAATTTTGGGGATATACTAAAAAAGCTCGTTCTGTCAACCGCTCGTCTTATTCTACTATAGAAGCATGGGAAGACGATATTTACAATGAAATCGCAGCTGGACATCCCGTCCCATATGCAGGAATAAATTACTTGGACGGACACCAGTTTATTTGCGATGGCTATGATGGTCATGGATTCTTTCATCTGAACTTTGGCTGGCAGGGTTCTGACGGTTATTTTGACCTGTCATTATGTAATGTTTATTATGCAGACAGCGATAAATATATCAGTGACAATGGCTATGTTACTGAACAACGTGCTATTTTAGGCCTGATTCCAGTTGAAACAGACGAAACGGGTGTCGAAATTGAATATGAGAATAGTCCAAGCGTTAATGGGGAGATACGCGTAAATAGTATCGAACCTATTGGAATAGGGCATATACCATATTTCTGTATGGTTAAAATCAATGTTACTGGCCTGTCTGATGTTGAACAATGTCAATTCTATGCTATTAGCGATGATGGTTTCGCATCAAAGATGACGGTCTACCTAAAGAAAGGCGAAACACGTGATGTCTATGTTCATGTAAGATGTGTAAACGAAGGTAGTAATCGTGTCGTCATAGCAAATGATATTGAAGGCACCCAGATACTTGCAGAGTCATCATTTAAAGGCATCATCTTAAATGAGCAGAACCATTTGAGTTCTCAGATTGAATTTCCTGATATGGAAAATGGTGTTATTTCGAAAAACTATATCAAGGCTCGTGTAACAATTCTTAATAAGGGTGACAAGCGATTTGATGATGATTATCGTGTTTTATTGCTTATTAATCATCCGGAGGATAAAGTAAATATGGAATATCGGGCTTATAATACAATTGTAAGCCTTGATCCAAATGAGCAAACGACCATTGAGGCAGTATTTGATAATATTAAAAATGCCCAGTATTTAGTTACTACATTCTACTGGAGTTCAGGAGGTCTTATGCCTGATAGCGAATCTAATCAATGGGTTCTGGTTAATGGATCCTCTGATATGTCTGATGATACTACCCCCGTTTCTATCAAAGTTGCTAAGGGTATGACTACTTATACAAGCGAATACAATCTCGACTTCAGTGGTTTTGGCGATGATGTGAAGGCCTACGTGGCTACAGGCTACGACTATGACAAGAATACCATTTGGCTGACTCGTGTGAAGGATGTACCTGCCGGTACTCCGATATTGGTGCAGGCTCCAGCCAGTGAGACACCATACGATGTTCCTGTAAAGGCAAGTTCTGGCTGCTATTATAAGAACATGCTTGTAGGTAATCTCTCAGGAGGAGATATAACGCTCAGTGCTACCACTGGCGATATGACGAACTACTACCTGAGCAATGGCATGTTCCTGACGGCGACAGGTTCAAATACCATCGGCAATGGCAAGGCTTATCTCCAGATACCGACGTCGGCTCCTGCGGCAACAGTAGGCAGCAGCCAGCCAGTGACGTTGAACGACTATGGCTTTGCTTCTTTCTGTGGCAGTCAGGATCTGGACTTCACGGATGTTGAAGGCCTGAAGGCTTTTGCCGTTACAGGTTACGATGATGCTAATGGTACTATCTGGCTGACCCGCGTGAAGCGTGTATCCGCCCGAACTCCGTTGTTGCTTAAGGGTGGCTCTGGCGCAAGTTATAGCGTACCTTCAGTAGCAGTTGGCAGCTATTATGCAAATATGATGAAGGGCAACCTCTCTGGATCTACGATAACGATCTATACCACCGATGGTGATATGACGAACTACTACCTGAAGGGTAATCAGTTGTTGAAGGCAACAGATGGAGGTAATACGATAGGCAATGGCAAGGCCTACATGCAGATACCTTCGAAGCATGTGACCCGTTCGATGGAGGACATGATAGCCGACCTGCTTATCTATGGTATCTCCAATGATGAGCCTGAGGTTATATCGATCCCAGTGGTAAATGCTCGTGGCATTAATGGTGATGGCACGACGAATATTCGCGAGAAGCTCACTCCCGAGCAGACGAATGATGTCTATTACAACCTCCAAGGCCAGCGAGTAGAACATCCCACCAAGGGCCTCTACATCAAGAATGGAAAGAAAATTGTTGTACAATAACTAAATAGACGTATAATTATGAAATGTAATCGTTTGACTATTCTGATGGTGCTTTTTCTTATACCATCAATTATGTATTCAAAGTTAGTTCATTTGCATCCAAGTGCAGAACTTCCTGTGTTTATTTCACCTTCTATGATGAATATACTTGATAATAGTAGTATTCAAAGTTATAATTGGAGTATAGATGGCTCAGATGTTTCAATACGAAAAAAGACAAAGGAATATTGCATTCTTTATACAACGTCAAATTTGAACAATGCTGAGTTTACATTGAGATATAGCGTTTCTTATATAAGTTATTCTAAGAAAGAGACATATAATACCTCATGGACGGTCAGAGTGGTCCCTCCTGGTGATAGGAGTATTTGGGGCGATTTGGAAGATGGCGATTTTTTTCAAAATTATACAGATGATGGTCATTTGATGCTTTTCAGGTTGAATGTGAATAGTGAAACAAATGAAACAACAGCTTTTGTTGAACCCTCTCCCAATGGAAATCCATGTGTTAGTACATCAGTTAAAGGAACGGTTACAATACCAGCCGAAGTACAAGGATATGCTGTTACATATATTGAGGATAATGCATTCCAGAATATTCCGGATCTGGAAAAGATAGTTATTCCAGGAACAATAAGGAGGATAGGTGCTACGGTTATCAATAATTGTCCGAAAGTAAATTCTGTAACATGTATGAAACGAACCCCTCCCCAACCAATGTATTCAAGTGGTAATCTTTTTGATTGGAAGGTGTATAATAACGCGATATTGTATGTGCCTAAAGGACGTCAGTCATATTATTCTTCTGCAAAAGGGTGGAGCCAATTTAAAACAATAGTTGAGACTGATATTGTTGATCCAAATGAAGTTGATCCAAATGATGGGGTGGGTGTTGCTGATGTTGTAACAGGAGGCTATCATACTCTTATTGTCAAAGAAGATGGAAATCTTTGGGCCTGCGGTAATAATGATAATGGACAACTATTTCTTCGGACTACTGATTCTTGGGATAAGTTTGCCAAAACAGGAATCAGCAATGTTGTTTCAATATCTGCTTTGTCGAAGAGTTCATTCTATGTAAATGGGGATGGTGAAGTTTATGCATGCGGTGATGCACAGGGCGGACAATTAGGTAATGGGAAAGATACACAACAATTGTTTTTCTATGCATATATTATGGATGATGCATCGGCAGTTTGTGGAAGAGGTCTTACTGCCTATTTTATAAAAAAGAACAACTATTTGTATGGTTGTGGATACAACAATAGTGGACAATTGCCAGGCTATGGGAATAGAGTACTAACACCAAGATTAGTGACTGTAAATGTAGTTAAAGCATCATTTGGTGGAGGTCATCTTCTTACTGTTAACAAAGATGGTGAATTATACTCTTGTGGATGGAATTATTATGGACAATTAGGAACCGGTACGACATCTTCTAGTTCGTTTGATGGCGTCATTATGAGTGATGTCAGTTCAATTGCTGCTGGTAGCAACCATTCCTTAATAGTCAAAAAAGATGGTAGCTTATGGGCTTGTGGATTTAATAAATACGGTCAGTTGTGTAATGGTAAGGTAACTGATGAAACATCACCAGTTAAAGTTATGGATAATGTCAAAGATGTAGCTGCTTATGGCAATAATTCCTTTATTATTAAACAGGATGGAAGCCTTTGGGTATGTGGGGAAAATGGATCCGGACAATTGGGTATAGGAACTACAAAACCGCAATATTCTCCTGTTAAGATTATGGATAATGTTAATCGTGTTTCTGCGAATGATCATGCGATGATAATTAAAAATGATGGTAGTTTGTGGGCTTGTGGTAATAATGAGAGTGGTCAACTTGGAGATGGTACAACGACAAATCGGTTAACTCCGGTTTTGATATTAAAAGGAAGGAATAAAGAGTTTGCTAGTATAAAGGTGGCTAAGGGCATGACGACTTATACGAGCGAATACAATCTCGACTTCAGCAGCCTTGGCGATGATGTGAAGGCTTACGTGGCTACTGGCTACGACTATGATAAGAATACTATCTGGCTGACTCGTGTGAAGGATGTACCTGCTGGAACCCCGATCCTGGTGCAGGCTCCAGCCAGCGAGACACCTTACGATGTTCCTGTAAAGGCAAGTTCTGGTTGCTATTATAAGAACATGCTCGTAGGTAATCTCTCGGGAGGAGAGATAACGCTCAGTGCTACTACTGGCGATATGACAAACTACTATCTGAGCAATGGTAAGTTCCTGACGGCGACTGGTTCAAACACCATCGGTAATGGTAAGGCCTATCTCCAGATACCTACGACACCCTCTGCTGCAACTGTGGGCAGCAGTCAGGCCGTGAAGCTGAACGATTATGGCTTTGCTTCTTTCTGTGGCAGTCAGGATCTGGACTTCACTGATGTTGAAGGTCTGAAGGCCTTTGCCGTTACAGGTTACGATGATGCTAATGGTACCATCTGGCTGACTCGCGTGAAGCGTGTATCCGCTCAGACACCGTTATTGCTGACAGGCGACTCCAAGGGATCTTATAGCGTACCATCAGTAGCAGTTGGCAGCTATTATGCTAATATGATGAAGGGTAACCTCTCTGGATCAACGATAACGATCTATACCACCGATGGTGACATGACGAACTACTACCTGAAGGGTAATCAATTGCTGAAGGCTACAGATGGAGGTAATACAATAGGCAATGGCAAGGCCTATATGCAGATACCTACGAAGCATGTGACCCGTTCGATGGAGGACGTGATTGCCGACCTGCTCATCTATGGTATCTCCGGTGATGAGCCAGAGGTAATTGCGATACCAGTAGTAAATACCCGTGGCCTTAATGGTGATGGAACGACGAATATTCGTGAGAAGCTCGTCTCCGAGCAGACGAATGACGTCTACTACAACCTGCAGGGTCAGCGAGTAGAGAAGCCTACAAAGGGCCTCTACATTAAGAATGGTAAAAAGGTAGTGATTAAGTGAGTGAAATGAGAACTTGTTCGCATTTCTGAGCGTGCGCTCGGCTATGCCGCTTGCAAGGCAAGAACGAGCTCGAACGCAGTTCAAGGTCATGATAAAGTAGATAAGGTTTACCTTATTAATATATATAATACTCCTCAGCCCACCTGGCCGGGGAGTATTGTTTTATAGCGATTGTTTTTTTTGTTTTGTGACTTTAATTATTAAAATATTATAAATTAATTCTATTATTTCTATTTAATTTGCAATATATTAGAAATTATATTATCTTTGCACGCAAAATAGGAGGAAACATTATGTGGACTGAACTAAGTGACCCTGCTATCCTGCAAAAGATGGGAAGCAGAATTCGTGATTATCGTATAAGGATGGAAATGACGCAAGGCGAATTAGCCGGAAAGTCGGGCGTAAGTATGGGAACTATCGTAAGAGTGGAACAGGGGAGTCCCATATCCACCTTGCTGTTTGTGAGCATCCTTAGAACAATGGGCTTGCTTGAGAATCTGGAGGTGTTGTTGCCCGAACTCAGTATCAGTCCTATACAGATGAGAAAGATGCAAGGAAAAAAAGTACAGAGAATCAGACATAAGAAGGAAGATTAAAGAAAATGGAAAACTTAATAGTAGATGTAAAGCTGTGGGGCCAGATGGTAGGATCACTGGCATGGGATCCTGCCACGCAGATGGCTGTTTTTGAATACGATAATGCATTTAGACGTAATGGTATTGAACCAGCTCCATTAACAATGCCTTTGTCGCTTGGTAATCGTCCGTTTTCTTTTCCAGCAAACCGTACAGACTGTTTCAAGGGTTTGCCCGGTCTGATAGCCGATGCCCTGCCAGACAAATTCGGTAATCAGATTATTACAGAATGGTTTACACGTCAAGGATTATCTATTGGTGAGATAACTCCATTAGAACGTTTATGTTATGTTGGTCAGAGAGCCATGGGCGCACTTGAGTTTGAACCCAGTAAAGCATCTGAGCTACTGAATGAATCTACAGAGATCTATATTGACGAACTGACCCGATTAGCCGAGGATATCTTCACAAGGAGAGAGGCTTTTCAGGAACGTTTGTTTCAAGAAGACAAGACCATTCTTGATATTCTCCGTGTCGGTACATCGGCTGGTGGCGCCAAACCAAAAGCCATCATTGCCTACAACGAACAAACGAACGAAGTACGCTCTGGACAGGTGAAAGCTCCTGAAGGTTTTGGATATTGGCTCCTGAAGTTTGATGGTGTAACATACTCAGAACATGGTTCCGTGATGGAGAATCCCAAAGGTATTGGTAACGTAGAATTTGCCTACTACAAAATGGCACAGGCATGTGGTATTGAGATGGCAGAGTGCAGATTATTGGACGAAGGAGATAATCACCATTTCATGACTCGTCGCTTTGATCGTACAAACAACGGCGAGAAGATTCACATGCAGACAATCGCGGGCTTGGCTCATCTTGATAGAGATCAGCGACACTCATACGAGGAGATTTTTGGTATTATCCGTAAAATGAACCTGCCTATGGAAGCCTCACTACAGTTGTTCCGTAGGATGGTCTTTAATGTCGTGGCTCGAAATCATGACGACCATACCAAGAACTTCTCCTTCCTGATGGATCGCCAAGGTCGTTGGAGTCTGGCTCCCGCATACGATCTGTGTTATTCTTATAAGCCAGGAGGCAGATGGATTGGTAAGCATCAACTCTCTTTGAATGGCAAACAAGATAACTATACTCGTCAGGATCTTCTGTCAGTTGGTGAGAAAATGGGCATTCGTCAAAACGCAGAGATTGTAGAAGAGGTCATAGATTCTGTTAGTCAATGGAAGAGTATTGCACATGAATGTGGCGTCAGAGAAAGCCATATTGCAGAGATAGAAAAGAATCTACTTTTGGATATATAGAATTTTTGCAACAATATTCCCCGACCATCCGGCCGGGGAATATTGTTTTTAATAACCCTGGCGCGTTATCGCAACGGGCCAGGGGTGAACAGTAACAGATTATACGAATGTTTAAGTATGAAAAACCAAAATGCAAAGAGCTAGATATTTCTATTCCGTAGAAGGAGGTTGAATAATCGCGTATTCAGAACTGGGCAGATAGCAGGGGCAGGGCTTGGCTACGTGAGGCAGTTCGCAGTGGCCGATGATCCTGGCATCAGGATATTCCTCGCGAAGTTCCACTAGTAGTTCGTAGAGCGAATGCTTCTGGGCCTCTGTTCTCGTGTCGTCGGCAACGCCTTTGGGTGTAAGACCACCCTCATAACAGATACCGATAGAACAGTAGTTATAGTGTCGGGCATGCACACCTTGTACTGTCTCTGGCAGAATGGGGATGATGTCACCATTTCTCTTCACATAGTAGTGGTAGGAGGGCTGGCCGAAACGGGCTTCTCCTGTGGAAATCAGCGAGTCGACACTGAAATCCCTGTCGCAGCGTGTCGCACTGCAGTGCACTATCAGCAGTTTCACTGCGTCGTGCTTTAATGGTCTTAACTTCTTCTTATTCATGGGCTTAGAAAATGGTTGGCAGTTCACAACTTGTCATCAGGAACGTAGATACGAAGGCTGTGATCACTGTCACGATGAAATTGCCGATCTTCTCGGAGGTTACGTTTTTAAATATTCTCATAAATACTTTTTTTAGTGATACATAACTGAGTAATAAAAAGAGGAGCAGTGATGAGCGAACTGGCGTTCATAGCTGTGATGTGGACTTGTTGGCTACTATGCCGAGGATGCTATCGCCTTGTCCCTGACTGCATCACCGCCCCTCTGTCGTCTAAAGGTTAATCCCCAGTGGGGTTGTCGCCGCCTGGTGAGGCAGGATCCTTCTTCTTGGTCTTGGCCTCTACGAGATCCTTGGCCAACATGAAGGAAGCCTTCTTCTGGAGCATCTTCGATGAGAGGTTGTTTACATCAGTGCGACTCGGGGCAAAGCAGAGATACAATCCCTTGATGTTTACACCGAGGTTGTAGTTGCTCTCCGTCTCTGCGCCATCACTGGTTACCGACAGATAGAACACCCCGAGGTCACCAAACTGGACCTTCTTGCCTTCCAGCAGCTGCTCCAGGATACACTTCTGGAGCTTGTTGGCCACGCCCAGACAGACGTCCTCGCCATAGACTGAGTTGTGCTCCGACATATGCTTACAGAGTTGTGTGTAAGTCATGGTACTAGTACTGGTTACTCGGCCGTACCACTTGCCGTAAGCGGCATTGTACTTGTTGTTGTTTTTTGTAACTTTGATAAATACTGGCATATTACCATTTTTAATTAATACTTAAGAGCTAATGTGTTTCATTGACAATGCAAGGGAAGTGCAAGGCGCCGTTGTACTTATTGCACTGCAAAGGTACGACATTCTAAAAGCCCGTTGGCGGGCATTGGCGGACATCGGCGGATTCCGACAATTTTTTTTTCGACTTACCAACCTTCCTTGCATTGAGCTACGCTTTTCCTCACTTTCTCTGGCGCAGAGAAAGTTCCAAAGAGACATTCCCCCAACCAAGGCCTTCCCCCAAGGGAAGGATGCAACCGCTCCTCCTGTCGCTCTTTTAAATAGGTACGCTCGACCCATCAAAGGGTCGGCGTGGTTGTTTATATATCAATTCCATAATCGTCGGAGATGAATTTGACGGCGTTTGGGGGAAGGAGATGGGTGTGGGGGGAGACGCCCATTTCTATGAGGATCTGACGGCGGGTAGAGAGATAGCGGGAAAACGTTCTATCGGAGACTCCGGCCATCCGGGCTAGTTCCGATTTATACATTGCTTTTGGCATAGTTGTTGATTTAGATATGTTTGAAAGCTTTATTCGTTAGGTTTCACATTGTGAAACATGGTAAATGGAGGTTTAATTCTTTTCGAAGAGAAAATCCACGAGGTCTATCTTACGGGCCTTTTGTTCGGCAGTGGCATGCTGCTCTAGAATGGGACTAACACGGATGGGTGGTGAGTCCTCCCAGAAGATGGAGTCCATCACCTCCTTGGCTTTGTCACTCCAGTTTTTGAAGGTGGAGCCGTCAGGATCGGTATCCGGAAAGAGTATCACCTTACGCCCTCTCAGTGGACGGAACTTGTCAATCTGTATCTGACCTTTACCCCCAGCCGCCAACCAGATATATTGCGGATAATGCTCTGAGAGTATAACAGCAGTTTTTTCCGCCTCAACTACAGCAATAGGAGTAATGTCTGAACTCCTGCCACTCCTGCACTCCTGAACTCCTTGGATCAAGTGCAATCCGAAGAAGCAGTGCGATGTAGTATACTCTCCCTTTTTCTGGCCAGCCCTTTTGGCTAGGAGATAGCTTACCCAGGTTGGATTCGTGTTTTTGACGCGATGACAGTCAGGACGATAGTACATAATCTTGCCGTCATGAGGCCACCCTTTGTTGTCGAGTTCCCAGAAGATGACACCGCCATTCTTCGAGGCGCCCAGCCGATAGCGATAAGTGGCATTGAGCATCTGGTCGAACGTTAGATAGCCGCTATTCACCACAGCCCGGCAGAACTGACTGTTAATCGACATGCTCTCCTGCACCATGGAGGCTGGATGATAGAGGGTGAACGACTTCAGGTAGAGTTCTTCCCTGATCGCCTTGAATGAAAAGACTGGCACCCCTCGTAGAGCACCCCTCATACTATAGCCCTCCCTCTTACCAGAGGGGAGGGCATGTATAGAGGGGGGTAGCTCACCTCGGGGGCATGATGATGGCGATGCGTCCGTTGCGGTCATAAGTCTTCTTAACGATTCCTTTACTCTCGGCCTCACCGAGCACTTTGTAATAATATTGCTTCTGCTTAATGTGGCTGAGTCGTTGCACGGCTTCCATCATCTCGTCGCTACCTGCCAAGGCTTTGCCTGCCATGGCGTCGGCAAACAACTTCTGGAGGTTCCAATCCCACCCTTGATCCGACTCGGGGTTGTCGATAAGGTAGTCGCGATTGAAACTGTTGACACTTAAATTGTTGGCTTTTTTTGAAGCGAACTGGCCTTTCTCATTTCGAGGTTGGATGTCCGGCATGTCAGTAGCATACGGAATGCCCTTTTCATCGACCTGATAGTAGAGTTTCTCATTGAGATACGTCCTTCTTGAGGTCGACATCTCCACCGACATGACGGATGTTCCGAAAACCTTCTCACAGACAAATACCTCGTACGACTTCTGGAGCATCACAGAGCCTAGCCAACCTCTGAGGTTACTCTTTTCGCCTGTTCGGTTCAAGTGAATGATGATCGTGATGTTACATTCATACTCATCGGCCAGTTGTAAAAGTTGTTCTATCAGTTCAGTGGCCTTCGGACCGTCGTTGATGTCGGGCAGCAGGTCGGCAATACCATCGATGATGACGATGTCGGGTCTGTAGGTCTTGATGGCCAGCGGCAGCTTCTCGCGTCGTTCCTGACAGGTCAGGGCTCTGACGTTGAATACATAGAACTGTTGGTCGAGATCTGAAGTCAGAGACTCTTCCCCGTTACTATTTCCATCTGCCATCGAGAAAATCCTTTTCGATAGTATCTCCTTTGTTGTCTGCTTGCTCTGCTCGGTGTCATACCACATGACCTTCAGTGGCTTTTCGCCGATACGTTCCAGTCCAAGTATCTTCTGATCATCGCCTGTCTTTTTGGCACAACAGGCCATGAGCATGGAAGTGTAAAAAGTCTTTCCACTTTTGGCTGGGCCGGTAATGGTGGTCAGGTCTTTTCTCGGAAAGCATTTCTTTCCTAAGAGTTTCATCATAAACTCCTCTTCGGGCAGATTACTCTCAGAGGTGATGCGGCATCCGTCAAGCTCAATCAGCTCGGGGGTAATCTCCGAGGGCTCCCCAGCATGGGAGAGTTCCTCTAAAACGAGTGAATCTTTATTGTTCATTTTAAATATGGATAGTTGTAATTAATACTGATTTTTCTGAGGTGAAGTATAGTTCTCGTCAGCATAGTCCCAGATGCGTCCCATAATATCCTTGGCATCTTCGACAAAGTCCTCTCGACGAGGGTACTGATAAGCTAAATCAGTGATAATCCTAAAGAAGATGCTATAATGTGGATCACCGACTTGATTTCGATTCAGGTAAATCCAGTTGACGCCTTCATCTTCATTGAGATAGGTCACAAGGCCTTTATGGTTTCTTAACTCGTCGAGAATCTCGACATACACACTGCGGGCAAACTCATCCTTGATGGTCTTTACGCCCTGATTTGGTACTTTAATTTCCATTAATTATTTTAAAATGAATTAGTTAGAAAAATAATGCTCTAGTGAAAGAGCGTGCAAAGATATATTTTTTTTTGAGATATCGTCCCGACAGCGTCTGTAGGTTATGGATAGAGAAGGGCGGGTTTTAATAAATTTTAAGATGATAGCTGACTGAAAAGTGACAAAAATGCGTACCTTTGTCCCCTGAATTCAATCATATGGTGTGAAACTGTAGAATCAAACGATTTGCAAGATGAGAAGAAACACTCACTCGAATAGGATGATGAAATGGATAGTGATGATAGGCGACTTCGTCTTAATGAACGCCATTATCTTACTATTCTATCATTTTCATTGGAGAATGGCTCAGTGGAGTCAGAACTCACTAAATATCTTTATTTTGGTGAGTAACATAGCTTTGATTCTTAGTCAGGCACGTTTTCCTGTCATTATCCATTTACGACTGGTGAATACTGCAGAGTTTAGTCGGCGACTCGTGGGGCTTACTGCGATGCAGGTTATTGTCACTTACCTCCTTCTGAAAGTGTTTTCATTTCACTTGCCGGTGGAACGGTTATTATTAGAGTTAGGTACGGTTTATGTTGTTTTGTTGTTTTTTAAACGTTTGGCCGAGCGTTGGATAGTGAAACTTTATCGTCTGGCAGGCCGAAATTTCCGCAGTGTAACGCTTGTGGGGAATGATCCCAACTTAGAGTATGTATATCAGAAGCTAAAGAACGATCTCACACTGGGTTATCGTATTGTTGGCTATTATGGCGATGCTGAGATTGAGGCTGAAAGTCGCCTTGGTACGATGAATGACTTTATCAACAGTCTCGATGAGCCTGACAAGTTACAATGGGGAGATGAACTCTATATCTGTACTTTACGTAAGAATAGTGACTTAATTCGTCGTGTGTCGAATCTCTGTGACCATCATTTGACGAGGTTTTATTACGTTCCTGTATCTGTGGAGTCAATAGGTCTAAACCTAAAGAGCACGATGATTGAGGAATTAGAGATTTATACTACATATGAAAATCCCCTACAGAATTCGGTAAACAGGATTATCAAGCGCCTTTTTGATATTGTATTTGCATTGATCTTTTTGATTCCTGTGGCTTTGCTGTTGCCGTTTATATTCGTCATTACCAAATGGCAGAGTCCTGGTCCTATCTTCTTTAAACAGTTACGAACGGGTCTCGACGGTAAGAGCTTCTGCTGCTATAAGTTCCGGTCTATGCATGTGAACAAAGAGGCTGATACGATGCAGGCCACAAAGGATGATCCACGTAAATTCCCTTTCGGCAATTTTATGCGTAGGACAAACATCGATGAGTTGCCGCAATTCTGGAATGTACTGATTGGCGATATGAGTGTAGTGGGGCCGAGACCTCATATGCTGACCCATACGGAGATGTATGCCAAATTGATAGATAAATACATGGTGCGCCATTTTGTGAAACCAGGGGTGACTGGTTGGGCCCAAGTAACAGGTTTTCGAGGTGAGACCAAGGAACTTTGGCAGATGGAGGAGCGCATCAGGAGGGATATCTGGTACATGGAACATTGGAGTTTTTGGCTTGATATCCGTATTGCATGGATGACCTTGAAGACTATTTTCATTCATGACGAGAATGCTTATTAGAGAAATAAAGCATAAAAAATTGAATTTTTCACAATTTTATTATTATTTATTTGTATCTTTGCCGCGTATTATATGTCATATCAATGTTCAAAAGTATGTAATGTTGCTGGATGTCAGTGCATTATGATAATTAACAACATTGACTTCGTTTATGTACCATCCTGCAAAAACAGGGTGACCCTATTTTGTGCACTTAATTGAATCAATTGTAATCATCATGAACAGAAAATGTTATTTTTACCCGTTTTTGGCAACATTCATGTTGTTATTAGTGTCATGTGGATCTTCTAAAGATATATCTTACTTTGAGAATCGTGAAACGATTAATCAGAATGCGAAGGGTTATTTGGTAGATGCACGAATCATGCCGAAGGATATGTTGACCATTACCGTGAGTACAACGACACCAGCAGCTGCACAGCCATTCAATTTGGTGACTCCAACTTCCCAAACAGAGCTTCAAACTTATTTGGTAGATAACGAAGGAAAGATTAATTTTCCTATTGTCGGTGAAGTGAAGGTAGGAGGACTGACGAATACAGAGGCAGAACAGCTCATAATTAAAGAGATAAATCCATATATTAATCCTTCAGAGAAGCCGGTTGTCACTGTTCGTATGTCCAGTTTCTCTATTTCAGTGTTGGGCGAGGTCAATCAGCCAGGAACATTTATGGTTTCTCGTGAGAAGATCAATGTGTTAGAAGCATTGTCAAGGGCTGGTGATCTGACCATCTATGGCCTTCGTAAAAACGTGACTCTTATTCGTGAGGATAGTGAAGGGAGCAAGAGTTTTCATACTATAGACTTGACAGATGCTAATATAGTAAACTCGCCATATTATTACTTGCAGCAGAATGATATTCTTTATGTGCAGCCCAATAAGATTAAAGCACAAAACTCATCAATAGGTGCAACAACTAATTTTTGGTTATCTGCTACGGGTATCCTGATGTCATTGGCTACCTTGTTGATATCAATTATAAAATAACTATTAAATCCAAGAGAAATGAGAAAACAGCCGAGTCCTTCCGAAAATCGTGTGAGAAAGAGCTACTCCATCTTTGACATGAAATACCTGTGGGCTATATTCAATCATCATAAGAAGTATTTCCTTCTTTCCGTCCTTCTATGTCTGTTATGTGCAGGCGCTTATGTCTATTTTTCTCGTCCAACGTATAATATTGTGGGAAAAATGTTGCTAGTAGATCGCAGACAGAATAACAATGCTGCAAGTGCTAGTATGGCCCTCTTGAATCAGTTACCGCTGAATCTTGGTAGTAGCATGAACCTAGGTCGGTCAATTGGCACTGATAATGAGATGGAAATCTTAACGGCCAATCGATTATCGAAGGAAGTAGTTGAAGATTTGAAGCTGTATACAGAGTATCGTCTGAATAAGAACCTTAAAGCAAGTTTGCTTTATAAGACCCAGCCCCTTGATGTGACAGTGAGTCCCAAGTGCCTTCAGACGATGAATGAGAACTTGCCACTAAAGGTTTATCTTATCAATTTGTCCATTCAAAAGAGTGGTGTGGGTTATACCATTGAAGGAACGCTTCATAAAAACAAGAAAAAGACTGAAATAGAAGAGAAAACCTATGAAAAACTGCCGGCGGTCGTCCATACAGAGATCGGTGACCTGACTATTTCAGAGAATAAACTGCTGTCTGAAGAAGAGCGTAAACCCTACGTGGGAGATTATTGTTTAAAGGTAGATATTTCTCCATCTATGACAGTGGCCAAACAATTTGTGAAACGCTTGACTGTAGCTACAGCATCAAAGAAAGCTACTTCAATTGTTAAAATCAGTCTTCTAGATGAGAGTATGATACGTGGTGTGGATTATGTGAATAGTCTGGTGGAACATTATAATTATCGCTCAAATTGTGACAAACAAGAAGAAGCTGCCAAGAATGAGGAATTTATCAATAGTAGGATTGCAAAGATAGACCAGGAACTTAGCCTGACGGATGCAGATTGGGAGAAGGTGAAGAAACAGTATCAGGTGACAGATCCGAAGGTAGATGCTGAAGAAGTCATGGAAAAGAAGAGTCTCTACGAGAGTCAGTTAGTGAATTACGGAGTTCAGCAACAGTTACTAGACTATTTGAGTGAATACGTAAATGATCAAGCAAATCTATATGAACTAATACCTATCAATATAGGTATCTATAATGGAGATGCAGTATCGATGATAAGTCGTCATAACCAATTGGTGACTGACAGAAAAATGTTGCTTAAAAGTGTTACAGAACAATCTTCACAAGTTAAAACTATGACTCAGCTATTAGATGAATTACATCCTGTTATCCAGATGGCTATTCAAAGAGATCGCGAGTCTTTGTCTATAAAGAAGCGTGTGGCACAACAAGAGTTTAATCGATATATGAATCGTGTTGGCAATGCTCCAGAACAGGAGCGATTGATGACGGATGTGAGTCGTCAGCGGAGTATTAAGCAGGGCGTCTTTGTCTCTTTGTTGCAGAAGCGGGAGGAAATCGCCATGGAGCTGGCCAATACGACAGACAAAGGTAAATTGATAGATGAAACACAAGTACTTAAAAAAGTGAAGCCTAAGACATTGGTAGCTTTGGTTTCTTCCCTGATTCTTGGTTTGCTGATTCCATATTTTGTATTCTTTACCAGAAGGAGTATGAAGAAGGTTATTGAGTCCGAGATCGATCTGAAAGTGACAACAATGCTACCATTAGTCGGAACGATCCCTGCTCCAGGACAAGGAAATATTGATGATGCTTTCCGACTTGTACGTAATAATATGATGCATTTATTGGGTGAGGGTAAGAAAACCATATTGGTTGTATCTGCCGACAAGGGAGACGGCAAGACATTCTGCTCTAATCAGTTGGCAGATTCTTTCGCTAGGATGGGGGAGAAGACGATCTGTCGTAGCTTGTTAGATGTTCTTCCTGAAGGAACAGTGGACTCAGCTCATCCTGCCGACTTGTTGGCTCATAAAGATCTTCGCCAAGCCTTGGCCGATCTGAGGGAATCATCCGATATCATCATCCTGGATGGGCCAGAGATTGACCAATGCAATGAAGCACTGATTGGTAGCTTGGCCGACTTGATCTGCTATGTTTGCCGAACAGGCAAGACACAGAAGGATTCAATAAAACGACTCGACTTGCTGAAAGCCGATAACCAAGCTACTCCTTGCGTTTTGCTGAATCAAATATGATAGATATAAAAGGATTATATACCCATTCCTCTGGCCGCTCGAAAGAGGCTGCTAAGAATATTATGATATCCTTTATTGCAAGAGGTTTATCTATGGTATGTTCTTTGCTTTTGGTCCCTATTACGATCAATTATGTTAATCCGACCAGATATGGTATTTGGCTTACTCTGTCCTCGATCATTGGTTGGATATTGCTCTTTGATTTTGGCTTAGGTAATGGTTTGAGGAACAGGTTCGCAGAGGCCAAAGCTAAGGGGGATGTGCTTTTGATGCGGCAGTATGTGAGCACAACCTATTTTACCTTAAGTGTAATTATGTTGGCGTTGTTTGTCATTATTTCCATCGCTAACATGTTTATCAACTGGTCTTCGATTCTGAATGTAGACCCTTCATATACGGAAGAACTAAGAATGGTATTTGGAATCGTTACTCTTTTTTTCTGTATCAACCTGGTAGTCAATTTGTTTTCCACGATTCTTACAGCAGACCAGAAACCAGGATTATCTTCCGTTTTGGGCGCAGCTGGACAATTCTTTTCATTGATAGTAGTCTATATTCTGACTTTGACAACAGAGGGAAGTTTATATAATCTGGCACTTTATTATTCGGGCATACCAATGCTGGTTGTGCTTCTCGCCTCCATCTATGCATTCAAATTTACTCGATATAGAGCATGTGCTCCTCATTTCCGGTCGTTCAGAAGGCAACTTGTTAGCAGTGTCACCAAACTAGGAATGAAGTTCTTTATCATCTGCCTGAGTATGATATTCATCTTTCAGGTGATGAACATTATCATTTCCCGTGAATTGGGTCCAGATGCCGTAACAGAATATAATATCGCCTTTAAATATTTTAATATTCTGACCACCATTATTCTGATTGTTGTTACCCCCTTCTGGTCTGCATTTACAGATGCCTATCAGAAAAAAGACTATCAATGGATGTCCAGTTCCATTAAAAAACTGGAAACCATCTGGCTCTTATCTGTCTTTGCGGCATTAATAATGGTCTTGGTAGCAAATCCCTTTTATAGTATATGGGTTGGAGATGATGTTCATATACATATGATAACAACCATCAGTATAGCTTTATACATCTCTCTCTTTAATCTCGGACAGATTTATATGTATATGATTAATGGTGTTGGTACTGTGGCTATTCAACTGATCATCTACTTGACCTTTGCATTGATAGCTTGGCCGCTGATGGTACTCTCCTGCAGGTGGTTTGGATTACCAGGGATAGTGATTATCCCGTCAATAGTTGTTCTTCTTCAGGCTGTATGTGGTAAAATCCAGATAGGGAAAATCATTCATAATAGTGCTATAGGTTTGTGGGGGAGATAAGATGAAAGTATCTGTAATAACAGTATGTTACAACGCTTTACAGGGAATTGAAAATACGATTCTCTCAGTGAAGTCTCAGGCATATGAAGATGTTGAATACATCATTATCGATGGCGGGAGTACTGATGGCACCATAGATATTATCCGGAAATATTCTAATTGTATTGATTTCTTTGTATCAGAACCAGATGGTGGTATCTATGATGCAATGAATAAGGGTATCAGGGCTGCTACGGGTGAATGGATTATTTTCCTGAATGCGGGTGATGTCTTTGCCAGCAATGATTCTATTAAAGATCCTCTATCTATCGATACAAAAGGAATAGATGTCATTTATGGCGATAGTATAGAGGTTACCAAGGAATTGTCGCATATCGTTCCAGCTTCCGATGATGTGGCGAAGATGAATTATGAACCGATCTTCCGACATGGCTCTTCGTTGGTAAGAGCATCTGTTCAGAAACAGCATGAGTTTGATATAAACAAGAAAGACTTAGGTTATAGTCTTGATTGGGAAATGATCCACAGACTGTTCATTGAAGGCTATCGGTTTAAGAAAGTGGATACGGTTATCGAGTGTTATGAGCAAGAAGGTGTGTCCAACCATTTTGTTCGTAATCGGTGGTATAATTACAAAATAACGTCATCTCAAGGCTTCAGTTTGCGGAAACTGTGGCTTTTTATCTATAGCAGCCTTATCTATATGTTTAAGCAATCATGGCTCTTTAATTGGTTGAAGGCTTTTTGTCTGGAATATTGTGTGAATGATATTCTGCCTCATATCCCATTCTGGTGTATCCGAAGATGGTATTTACGTTTATGGGGAGCCCGAATAGGTAAAGGCAGTTTTATCATGAAGAAAAACTATCTGCTGAATCCCAATAGACTTTCTATGGGAAACTACAGCCATATCAACCGTGGATGTACTATAGATGCTCGTGGAAATATTACGATAGGTAACAACGTGTCAATCTCTCATGGCGTTTATATCATAACAGGCAGCCATGACCATCAAGCTAGAAACTTCATCGGTAGGTTCATGCCGATAAGCATTGATGATTATGCATGGATTGGCGTGGGGGCTGTTGTCCTTCAAGGAGTCCATATTGGAAAAGGAGCAGTAATCTGTGCTGGTGCTGTGGTAACAAAGGATGTTGGAGACTACGAAATTGTTGGTGGTGTCCCTGCTAAGCATATAGGTGAACGGAGGCGTGATTTGGACTACCGTTGTTTATGGAACATGCCCTTGACTTAAGTGTATATATGAAAAGTAATCTTTCGTTCAAGAAACTGATGATGTTCAATACCCCCCATAAAATGATGGTGGGGTTACATCTTTTGTTTGCAAATCTAAGAAGGAATCATTTCCGACCAAGAAGGAAAGTAAATAGAATAGTTTTATACTATAGGATATGTGATCATGGTTACCCTAAAGAGAAACCAAACTATATCACCAAGGAGCATTGTCTGTCAAATGCCTTACGTGAATTTCCTCTTGACGAAGTAGAGTGGCATATATTGGCTGATAACATATTTGACGAGACTTTTCAGATGATGAAGAAATACGTCCCTTCAGATGTTATTCAGCGCGTTACTGTTGGGAATGGAGCTGATACATTCCGTATGGTATATGAAAACGCTATGAAGCAAGAGGATGATGTGTTGGTCTATTTTTTAGAGGATGATTATCTGCATATTCCAGGTTCGCTAGACTATCTTCGAGAAGCTGCCGAGTGTAATTATACCGATTATCTAACGCTTTATGATCATCCGGATAAGTATTCCAACCTGACCAATCCTTATGTTACTCATGAAGGGGAACCCTCTGTAGTCTATTGGTGTGGACACCGGCATTGGAAGGAAACAAATTCTACCACAATGACTTTTGCTGCCTTTGCCGATGTTTTGAAAAAGGACAAGAAAACATTTTGGAACTGGACTAAAGGCGGTCATCCTTGGGACTTTGTCATGTTTACGGATTTAAGGAAAATGAGTGGAAGACGTCTGTCATGTCCTATACCATCATGTTCCACACATGGTGAGACTCTGTATCTGGCCAATGGCGTTAATTGGGAAACGATATAGTTAATATGAAGTCTATCCTGATCATTACATCTTTTTTGCCTTATCCTATTCATTCGGGTGGTGAGCAGGCCCAGTTCAATATGATCGAGGCTTTGAGGGGGAACTTCAAGATTGGAATTGTCTTTCCCGTCAATCGTGACAACCGAGCTGAGGATATCAAGGCTCTTTCGGATATATGGCCAGAAGTGCAACTGTTCCCATTTCCTTGGTGGAGACAATATACGTATCTGCCGTTTTTGATTCAGAAAGCGAGGAAGTTCGTGAATAGACATCTTTCTTCTTTTTTGAAGAAATCAAAAGCTTATGATATTCTGGGTGAGACGGATTTCCTGGTCTCAAGGAGTTACCTTCGTTTTGTAAGGAGGGCGAAGGAGATGATAGAGGCCGATATTATCCAAGTGGAGTTTATACAGAATCTGAATATCGGGAAATATCTGTCAGAAGGAATTAAGAAGATCTTTGTGCATCATGAGATAGGTTTTGTTATTGCTGACCGGGCATTGGAAGGTATATCCCTTACGAACAGGCAACGAACAAGAAAAGAACGGAAGAAACGTCAGGAAATAGCAAGACTTAATCAGTATGACGGTGTAGTTACACTGACCGAGACTGATAAGGATGTTTTGCAATGTGCAGGAGTGAAGCGTCCAATATTTGTATCTCCTGCTGCTGTCAATACTAAGGAAATGGCCTATGGGGGATGGAATGGGAATCTGGTTTTTATTGGCGGTTTCGGTCATCATCCCAATCAAGAGGGTATTGACTGGTTCCTTTCAGAGGTCGCGCCACTTATTGACTGGAGTCAATATCCTCAGACCCGGTTAAAGATGATCGGCCTAGGATGGCCTTTGTCTTATGAACGTGACTTTAATGGTCTTCGAGTTCAGGTTTTGGGGTATGTGGATGATCTTTCAGAGTTTGCGGCCCGAAGCATGATGATTGTTCCTATTTTAACAGGAAGTGGTATGAGGATGAAGATCCTGGATGCTGCTGCTTTGAGCGTTCCGTTTGTCTCAACTTCAGTTGGAGCTGAAGGATTGGACTTTGCTGATGGTGAATCGTGTATGATAGGGGATGATGCTAAGATCTTTGCAAAAGCATTGGTTAAACTCATGTCAGATGATATGCTTCGAAAGACGATGGCTATTAACGCTCATCAGTTGTATCAAGAGAAGTACTCTTTACAGGCACTTGTAAAGAAACGAGAAACAGTATATCAAACCATACTATGATCGTCTATATTATTGCTTTTGCCCTGTCATTGCTGGGTGTAAAATTGGCCGATATATGGTACGATGATAAAAGCCAGTTTTGGAAATATAGCATTTTGGCTGTTCTCCCACCAATTTTGATTGCTGGTTTGAGGGATTCCTCGGTCGGTAGTGATATGGAGCTTTATATAGTTCCGATATTCAATGGCATCGCATCGAATGGACAAAACCTGATAGAATTCATAGATTCATACCCTGGTATGGAGTGGGGGTATTTATTCCTTAATTATGTGATTGCACAGGTGACGGACCAGCCCTTTGTCTTATTGCTTTGCATTCATATACTCATTATCATACCACTTTATGTGACGGCTATGAAATGGAGGGAATACCTATCACCTGTATTATTCATGTTCGTCTTTTACATGATATTCTTTCAGGAGTCCTTAAGTATTGTCCGTCAAAGTATTGCCCTGTCGTTCTCGCTGCTTGCCTTTACATTATTCTGGGAGAGAAAATACATATACTATGTCGTATGCCTGATTATTGCCTTTTTATTTCATCAGACGTCTGTTATCATATTGTCTTTTCCGATCATCTATTATGTGATTGACCGGTTCTCTTTGAAACAGACCTATATATTATATATAGGTGTCGTATTGCTTGCCGCCTTATTTTTCTTATATATTGACAATATTCTCATCTGGATGATAGAAAGCGGATATATTGATCTGAGGTTCCTAAAATATACATCCGCAGATAATACGTTTACGCCTGTGCTTGGCGCAGCTAATTTTATGGTCAAGATCATGACAATCGCATATATCATCTATATTATGATCATTTATGAGGCAGACACGATACTTAAGTTCTTTCTTGTGGTAGCTGTTTTGGATATGTTATTTTCACTTTGTGCCCTTATTGTACAGCCCCTCGACAGACTCAGTTTGTATTTCCGCCTTGTGTCATGCATCTCCTTGCCTTATTTAATTTATAATCATCCTGTTATTTATACAGATGACGATACTCCATATACAAGACCTGTTGAGGTTTTGCTTTGTATCATTCTTTCTGCCTATTGGTTCTACGTCTATATGTTGGGTAACTATGACGACACGGCCAATTACCAATTTTCATCAGCTCTTTTTATTTAATATTGTTGAGAATGAGAGATAGGGATATAACTCTTGATGTTTTAAAGGGGCTTGGAATCTTTCTGGTTGTTTTTGCCCATACAACTAAAACAGAGTTGTCTTCTGTCATATATTTATTCCACATGCCGTTGTTCTTTCTACTCAGTGGTTGTGCACTAAATTATTCAAGACATAAACAGAATGTGGGGTTAGCAGGTTATATAAGGTCACTTGTTGTGCCTTATTTCGTGTTCTCTTTTATCACGTTTGTCTATTGGGCAGTCATTGAATGGAGATTCAGACCGTCAGATCTAAACCCCATCTTTACTGGTGCAATAGGCACACTGGATATAAGAGTCCAAGAGTTCTTGAATATCTTTACAGCTTATTCAGTCAATGATGCTTTTGAGTATGATGTGGTCATATGGTTCCTTCCTTGCCTGTTTTGTTGCCTGGTTCTTTATAAATGGTTGAAACTCCATACTGGAGCGTGGTTGCCATTATGGATTGTTGGTTTTGCCGCTCTTTATTTCTGTCTTGAGAAAGTGATGCCATTGTTGCCTTGGTGTTTTGAAATAGCTTTAGTGGCATTGCCATTCATTTGGATAGGAGATAAATGCTATACTATAATCAAGACGAACAACCTTTTTGGAGGAATCATTCTCTCTGTTTTGGTTATCACGGGAGGGTTGCTTTATTTTTATCCTCATATTGATATGCGCGGCCATAGTTTTTCACAGTGGTGGCTGTTTTATCCAATGGCTTTGTCGTTTATCTTCTTGACTGTCAAGCTAAGTAGAGTTATCTCGCCATACGAGCACGGTGTGTTGCAATGGATGGGAAGAAATAGTCTTGTTATCATGTGCTTACATGAACCCATCAAGAGAGTTGTGCTGCAAATCGCTTCTCTTTTGACAGGTTTTGATACAACAGTTATAAGGAATTCAGATATTGCATCATTCATGATCGCTGTTGTCATTATCTCGATATTATATCCCATTACAAACGCTATTACACGTTATGTGCCTTTTGTCATAGGAAAGAGAAATGAGTAAATCTTTAGCATTTCACAAATTAGTATTTAATTTGTATAGTAGGATAGCCTATCTCTTTTCTACTATACAACTCGTCCCTCAATGCCCAAAGGATATGCAAGGCCGTTGTGAGATGCTATTGTTGACAGTAGCCTTTAATGATGAACGTCTGATTGAAAAGCAGATCGAACAAATCAGATCAATGATAAAAGACACGGAATATCAGCATGTAGTGGTTGATAATTCCCTGAATAGAAAAAAGAGAAAGGCCATTATGGCAGTCTGTATGCAGCAGGGAGTAGAGTATTTGCAAATCCCATATCTGATCACCCTGTTATTTCATTACCAGATAGCAATGTCTCATGGTGCTGCACTCAATTGGCTCTATTATCATTATCTCAGAGAGAAGAGACCAATGCGGTTTTCTCTCTTAGATCACGATATCTTCCCTGTACGGGATTTCAATATGACCTTAACTTTAGGTCAGCGAGATTTCTATGGGGTATCTCGTATTAAGGAGAATGAATGGTATCTTTGGCCAGGGTTCTGCATTTTCAATTATGATGCATTTACGAAGGAACCTGATTTCTTGCCAAGATTTACAAAGAAGAATTTTCTGGATACCGGTGGCGGTAATTATCGGCAGCAATATAATAAATATGATTTAAAGGATGTGACATTTCCTCAAGTGAAAACTATACGCATCAAAAAATCCAAGGAATTAGTACGCCAGTATGATATCTATCATAGTGACTATGTCCAGGTTATTGATGATACATGGCTTCATCTGATCAATGGCTCAAACTATGCTGAGATCAAAGGAAAGGATGAAGTCATCGAGAAAACACTTGCCGATGTTAGTTCTTTTTATAACGAGATCATGTCTTGAAGGGATGAAGATTTCTGTCTGTATAGCTACTTTCAACGGTGGAAAGTTCATTCAGGAACAGATAGCGTCGGTCTTGCCACAATTGGGAAAGACTGATGAGATAGTCATTTCTGATGACGGGAGTAAAGATGACACCATAGCCATCCTTAACTCATTTCACGATTCAAGAATATGCATCTACCATCATGAAGGCAAACACGGTTTTGTTTGGAATTTCGAAAATGCCTTAAAGAAGGCTACGGGTGATGTCATCTTTTTGTGTGATCAGGATGATATCTGGAAACCTAATAAGGTAGAGGTAGTCATGAAGGCCATGCAGGATCATGATATGGTATTACATGATGCTGAGATTGTTGATAAGGATGGTGCAAAGACCGGAAAGTTATATTCTGAAGGCCTCCATCATGGGAAAGGCTTTTGGAGTAATATGTGGAAAACCAGATGGCTAGGATGTTGTATGGCATTCCGGAGAAATGTGTTGGAATATGCTCTTCCATTCCCATCCCATATTGTCGGTCATGATGGCTGGATTAGTGCAGTTGGCTTGGCAAAGTTCGATTATTTTTATATCCCAGATGTACTCATGTGTTATAGACGCCATGGCGAAAATGCTTCGACAGCATCGGAGGTGTCACATCATTCATGGTATTATATGCTTATCAAAAAGAGACTGTATCTGCTTATAGAAATTTGCAGGAGACTAATAACCAGATAACCAATGGTTTATTGAATTAATTATAGAAAATGCGGATATTACATATATCAAAGTATTATTATCCATATGTAGGAGGGGTGGAGAATGTCTGCAAATACCTGGCAGATAACTCTGCCGGACATGAGGTAGCTGTGGTCTGCTTTAATGAAGGACACCTCAACAGTGTGGGTGAGGTTGACGGTATTAAGGTATATCGAGTTGGTGCTTTAGTGACCATTGCCCGGCAGGCCATTTCTCTGACGTACTTTAGCGTGTTGCGGAAGGTTATTAAGAGTTTCAAACCTGACATTATCCAATTTCATTGGGCCAATCCATTCCCTGCGGCAGTCTTGTTGCCCATCATTCCGAAGCATGTCAAACTCATCATCCATTGGCATATGGATATTATCAAACAAAGGAAGATTTACAGACTTATCAAGCCGATAGAGACTCTCCTGCTAAAAAGGGCCGATATGGTGGTTGTTACCAGTCCGCAATATCGCGATGGTTCAATACCATTGCAACCATATAAGGATAAAGTCCGTGTGGTGCCAAATGGTATTGATGAGTCATCTCTTAAATTACCTCCATTGAAAAAGATAGAAACCATTAAAGAGAAATATGATGGGAAAAAGATTGTATTCTTTGTGGGTAGACATATCCATTATAAAGGACTTGACTATTTATTGGAGGCAGAGAAGCACACCAAATCAGATTGTGTTTTCGTGATTGCTGGCGATGGACCTCTGACACAGCATTTAATAGAATCATGTCATTCCCAAAGAGTTTTCTTTGTTGGGCGTCTAAGCGATGAGATGCTTAATTGCTATTATCATGCAGCATCAGTCTTTGCTTTCCCCTCTATTACCAAAAACGAGGCTTTTGGCATGGCTTTGGCTGAAGCCATGTACTGTCATACACCGGCAGTCACCTTTACCATACCTGGTAGTGGCGTCAACTGGGTGAATCTTAATGGCGTTACTGGTGTTGAAGTTCCTAGTGGCGACGTTGTCGCGTTTGCCGCAGCCATTGATCGGCTATTGACGGATGAAGCCTTAGCCCAGTCTTATGCGGAGGCAGCCCATCAGCGTGTGGCAGAACATTTCACAGTCAGCAAGATGGTGGAGGAGATGGAACAATGCTATCAGGAACTTATGAATAAAGTGTAGATATTAGTTGTGTCAGATCTAACGAATAAATTCTTCCAGCTGGTTCGCTATGCGATTAATGAATCCAGTCAGGCTCCAATTATTGTGGAATCAGAATGGGAGCCGATATTTGAATTGTCAAAAAAACAGGCAGTTCATGGCGTGGTATTTGATGGCATCCAACGTATGGGAAAGGACGCTAAAATTCCACGCCAGTTGAAAATGAAGTGGTTTGTTATTGCCAATATATTAAAAGAACAGAATAAAGATTTAAATCAAAAATCTTCAGAGCTGATATCTTTGTTCCAAAAAGAGGGATTTGACTGTTGTATATTAAAAGGTCAGGGTAATGCAATCATGTATCCCAATCCATATTCACGAAAGACTGGTGATATTGATCTTCAGGTGAAAGGTGGCAGAGATGTTGTGTTGCAATATGTTAAGAAAGTATTCCCGCATACTAAAACTGCCTATCAGCATGTGGATTTCCCATATTTTGATAAAGTATCAGTAGAGATACATTATCTGCCTGTTTATATGAATAACCCCATCTACAATCTCCGGTTGAAACGCTGGTTTGAAGCTCATTCCGATGATTTGTATGGTCATAAAGTCTTTCTCCCAGATGGAGTAGGGCAGATTTTTGTTCCTTCTTTAATGTTCAACATTGTTTTCCAGTTGGCTCATCTGATGCACCATCTGTTGGACGAGGGTATCGGTCTTCGCCACATGCTCGACTATTATTTCCTACTCCGGAAAGCTCATCAAGAGAGAGTGCCTTTGTCGGGCATGGCTGATGAACTTAACTATCTTGGTCTGAGAAAGTTTGCGGGTGCAGTGATGTATATCATGCACGATGTGTTGGGACTTGAAGAATCCTGTTTGATCGTGCCAGCGGACCATGATAGGGGAGAAACGCTATTGCGTGAAATACTGCTTGGTGGCAATTTCGGAAAGTACTCAGGACTGACAGATCACTCGCTTGTATCGAAGCATTTCCTGAAATATTGGCGTGCAATGCATTTTATTCGTGAATATCCAGCCGAAGCGCTTTGTGAACCTTTTTTTCGCACATGGCATTTCTTTTGGCGATGGAAACATTCTTAAAAACCTTATAAGAGGAAAAAAATCCCGAAACATTTGTAAGTTTCGGGATTTTTTTATATCTTTGCATAATTAAATAATAAATATAACTAATTATGAGACGATTTATTCCTTTTGTGTTGTTGCTAATATCATTGGCTTCTTATGGTGAAAACGTTGTTACTGATGCACAAGGTGTGAAGTATACCATGAATAGTGATGGTACAACGTGTAACGTATCTGGCTATACGGACGCTTGTTCTGGTGCAATCGTTATTCCTTCAACGATAGAGGGAAAAACGGTTGTGGCTGTTAATGATTATGCACTTGCTTATAGTACTCAGATAACGAGTATCGTTCTGCCCAATAGTGTTAGAATTATCGGTGAAGGTGCATTTATGGATGATGGGACTAGGTCCTCAACATTGGAAAGTGTGACCTTACCAGAGGGATTAGAAGTAATTGAAGGTTTTGCTTTTGAACATTGTATAAACCTCACAACATGTAATATTCCTTCAACAGTTGAGTTCATCAGGCAGAATGCCTTCTTTGATGTATCTCTGTCTAATGTGACATTGCCAAGGTCTTTAAAATGCTTGGAAAATCAGTCTTTTTTTGTTGATGGGGATGTGACATTTACTTGTGAGTCGCCTACACCTCCAGAAATTGATCCGCAGTCTTTTACCGATGGATTAGGCTTTAAAGGTAATTATAGTCTCATCGTACCAAAAGGCTGTAGAGATGCTTATTATAATCAATCGGCTTGGAGTAGCCAATTTGGTTCAATTTCTGAAAGTAATACTTCTGTTGATCCTTTTCCAGAGCCTTATACCGATGCTCAAGGAGTGGAATACACCTTGATTGGAAGTGGAGACTATCAGGGTACTTATTTTGTTTCTGGTCATACTAATACTTGTTCCGGAGCTGTTACAATTCCTGCCACGATTAACGGGAAAACAGTTAGTTATATTGGACATGGAGCTTTTAAGAGCCTTTCAGGTTTGACAAGTGTTACGATCGAGAATGGTATAAATAGTATACGAAGTAATGCTTTTTCTGGTTGTTCTAACCTTTCATCTGTAGTTCTTCCTAATAGTTTGACACAAATCGGAAACAATTCTTTTGCCAACTGTTGTAAGCTTGCATCTGTGATTATTCCTTCCAGTGTTGTGAGAGTTGATGCTCACGCTTTTGGTTCTTGTGAAAAGCTGACCTCTGCTACTCTGGAATGTAATGTGTCGAGTTTATGGACTCAGGTGTTCAATGGATGTCAAGATGCCAATTTCTATTTAACTACTCTAACTGTTTCAACTGTTACTCCGGAGGTTGTAGCTCGAGATGTTTTTTATTATTTGGGTAGCTCAAAAATAAGTAATATGACATTGATTGTTCCAGTCGGCTCTATCAGTGCCTATAAGGCAGCTGACTATTGGAAAGAGTTTAAGTCTATCCAGGATACGGAGGGAAATACTGAGGATGCATCAGTAACATCTGCGACCATCAATGTGGCGACCGCAGGAACGCTGTCTACCCTTATTTCAGAAGCAAACAAGAATACCATTACAACTCTGACGCTGACGGGTAGTCTGAATGGTGACGATTTCCGTTTCATCCGCGAGATGGCAGGTAGTGACTATAATGGCGTACCAACAGATGGTAATCTGTCTACCCTCGATCTCTCAGGAGCCACAATTGTCGCAGGCGGATCATATGTCGAAATACAAGATAAGAAAGTGTATTGGAATAAGGAGAAAACAAGCTATACATCAAGTAGTAGTGTTGTAGATGGAGAAAAGGTTTCTGAAGCCAATAAAATAGGAGCTTACCTTTTTGCTGGATGTCAGAAACTCCAGACGATAACATTACCTAACAACATAACAGCAATTGATGATTTTGGCTTCTGGGCTACAGGGTTAACTGCTATCACGATGCCGAATACCGTGACGTCTATTGGTTTTGATGCTTTTTTTGCTTGCTGGTATTTGGCCTCAGTTACTATTCCCAGTAGCGTTACGTCCATAAATGATTCATTCCTTTTCTGTTCGAGCCTTGAATCAATAATTGTAGATAGTAAAAATTCAATCTATGATAGTCGCGATAATTGTAATGCTTTAATTGAGACCAGTTCAAACACGCTGTTGGTTGGTTGTAAGAATACGACTATCCCCAATGGAATAATTATTATAGGGAGTGCGGCTTTTGCTAATCTTAATCTGACCAGCATCACTATCCCGAACAGTGTGACAACCATTGGTAATAATGCTTTCGGACACAATAAACTTACTTCCATTACCATCCCCAGCAGTGTGACATCTATAGCAAACTATGCATTTCAAGATAATGCTTTGCAGACAGTTACCGTTGAGAATCCAACACCAGTCGTCATTTATGAGAATACTTTCACTGATAGATCAAATATAGACCTGATAGTCCCAGAAGGTTGTAGTGCTGCATACAAGGCTGTTGACTATTGGAAAGATTTCAAGTCAATCAAGGATACTAAAGGTAATTCGGATGATCCTGTGGTTGAAGCTACCATCAATGTAGAAACGGCAGGAACGCTTTCCACTCTTATTTCAGATGCGAACAAAAACACCATCCGGACTCTGACGCTGACGGGTAGTCTGAATGGTGACGATTTCCGTTTCATCCGCGAGATGGCAGGTAGTGACTATCATGGCGTACCTACAGATGGAAATCTGGCTACCCTCGACCTCTCAGGAGCCACAATTGTTGCAGGCGGAGTATACCTTGATATCCATAACGAGCGTATTAATCTGACAGGCGGCTATTCAGAAGGACATACGAATGGAGAACGTACATCCAAGGCCAATACGATAGGAGAATACCTTTTAGCTGGATGCCAGAAACTCCAGTCAATCATATTGCCTAATACTGTGACAAAGATTGAAGGATTTGCTTTCCTTTATACGGGTTTGACAAGTATTATGATGCCAAGTTCATTAATTTCTATTGATCAGAACGGTTTAGCTCATTGTCGCGACCTGGCATCGATTATCATTCCCGAGAATGTGACAACTATTGATCGCGGGGCTTTCCAATGGTGTACGAGTCTGACTTCTATCACTATTCCCGCCAGTGTTACAAGTCTGGGTAGTAGTTTGTTCCAAGGTTGTACAAACCTTGAATCAATAGTTGTTGAAAGTGCAAATACGGTTTATGATAGTCGTAACGATTGTAATGCTATTATAGAAAAGAGTTCAAAAAAGTTGATTGCAGGTTGTAAGAATTCCGTAATTCCCAATGATGTAACAGCGATCGGCGAGAGTGCTTTCTTTGTTTGTGAAGGCTTAACCGAAATTACCATTCCTAGTGGCGTAACAACTATCGGAAACTATGCATTTTCTTACTGTAATAGTTTAGCAACTGTTACAGTTCTGAATCCGACTCCAGTCGTCATAAAGGAGAATACTTTCTCAAACAGAGCCAATGCCACACTTTATGTGCCCTCTGGTTGTAAGGCAGCCTATGAAGCTGCAGACTATTGGAAGGAGTTTAAAGAAATTATCGCTCAGGCAGAGAAGGATGATGTGGTTTATACTCCGAATAATGAGGATCATACCGTAACGGTCAGTGATGGCGGTGAGTCTTCTTCAGAGATTGTTATTCAGTCAAGCATCTCCATCAATGGCCAGAGCTATGAGGTTACGGCGATAGGTGACTGTGCCTTCCAGAACAATGAGCTTGTGGTGAAGGTGACCATCCCCGAGACAATTACCTCAATCGGTGCCAAGGCCTTTGCCGGCTGTAAGAACCTCAAGTCCATTAGTATTTATGTAAAGGTTCCAATCAATCTGTCCGGAGCTGCAGCATCGAGAACCCGTGGCGATGGTGGTTCCTCAGTATTCGCAGGTGTTGATACTGAGACTTGTGTATTGTATGTCCCTGCAGGTAGTGGTGATGCCTATCGGAATGCCGATGGCTGGAAGGAGTTTACCAATATTGTAGAGATGGCATCTTCAGCCAGTATAAAGGTAGCCAAGGGCATGACGACTTATACAAGCGAATACAATCTCGACTTCAGCAGCCTGGGTGATGATGTGAAGGCCTATGTGGCTACTGGCTACGACTATGATAAGAATACCATCTGGCTGACTCGTGTGAAGGATGTACCTGCCGGAACACCGATCCTGGTGCAGGCTCCGGCCAGTGAGACGCCATATGATATACCAGTAAAGGCAAGTTCTGGTTGCTATTATAAGAATATGCTCGTAGGTAATCTCTCAGGAGGAGAGATAACGCTTAGTGCCACCACAGGCGATATGACGAACTACTACCTGAGCAATGGTAAGTTCTTGACAGCAACAGGTACAAACACCATTGGTAATGGTAAGGCCTATCTCCAGATACCGACGACGCCACCTGCTGCTAATGTAGGCAGCAGCCAGTCAGTGAAGCTGAATGATTATGGCTTTGCTTCGTTCTGTGGCAGTCAGGATTTGGACTTCACTGATGTTGAAGGCCTGAAGGCTTTTGCTGTTACAGGTTACGACGATGCTAATGGTACTATCTGGCTTACTCGTGTGAAGCGTGTATCGGCTCGAACTCCGTTATTGCTTAAGGGCGGCTCCGGCGCAAGTTATACGATACCTTCAGTAGCTGTTGGCAGCTATTATGCGAATATGATGAAGGGCAATCTCTCGGGATCGACGATAACAATCTTTACCACCACTTATACTAGCGATGGTGACATGACGAACTACTATCTGAAGGGAAATCAATTGCTGAAGGCTACAGATGGAGGTAATACGATAGGCAATGGCAAGGCTTATATGCAGATACCCTCGAAGCATGTAACGCGTTCGATAGAAGATATTGTCACCGACCTGCTTATCTATGGTATCTCCGATGATGAGCCAGAGGTGATCTCGATTCCTGTAGCTCGTGGCATTAATGGTGATGGAACGACGAATATTCGTGAAAAGCTCGCTCCCGAGCAGACGAATGATGTCTATTATAACCTCCAGGGCCAGCGTGTAGATAAGCCCACCAAGGGCCTCTATATCAAGAATGGTAAAAAGGTCGTGATAAAGTAACCCTCTATACTTTTTTTAAATAAATATATCCCGAAACATTTGGAAGTTTCGGGATTTTTGTTTATTTTTGCCGCATAATAACTGATAACTTAAAACAATAGTAACAATGAAGAAACTCTACTTATTATTCCTGTTGACAATCCTGCCATTGGTGGCAAGTGTCGGTGCTGTTGAGAAAGATGGTATTTATTATGATCTTAATAATGAAGCTAAAACAGCCACAGTCGTTTCTGGCGATTATTCTAGTATAGAGAGTGTCACGATTCCTGCCAGTATTTCTGTTGATGGTATTGATTATAAAGTGACGGCAATTGGTGATAATGCTTTCTTTAATGTAGGAATGACAAGTCTAACTTTGCCTAATACATTAAAGAGCATTGGTAATTCCGCTTTTAATACTTGTTTTCAGTTGACTTCTTTAGTAATACCAGAAGGAGTAGAGTCGATTGGACGATCAGCTTTTTTGACTTGTCTCCGCTTACAGCGCCTTGAGCTTCCTTCTACGCTAGTGTCTATTGAAGGCGGTGCTTTTTCTCATTGCTCAGGATTGAACGTTGTCATTTCCCATATGGCTAATCCTATTCAAATAGGAGAAGATATATTTATGAGTAGTTTCTGGGATGAATCATCCCAGACATCTTATTCGACCCCATCAACTGCCACATTGTATGTTCCTGTTGGTTCTAAGTCCAAGTATGAGGCTATCATTGGCTGGACGAAATTCGCCAAGATAGAAGAGGGAGAAGTAAAAGAAACCGTCTATAACGGTCTCAAATATCTTTATGCTACAGGTTCAAAGACTGCTATAGTGTTTCCAGGTGATTATAAAGGCTTAGAGAGTGTTACGATTCCTGCCTCAATTACAGTAGATGACGTTGATTATAAGGTAACGGCTATAGGTAGCTATTCTTTTGAGAGTTGCACCAAAATTAAAACTGTGACCATTGACGCTGCTCTTGAAACCATTGGAAACAATGCCTTTCGTTCAGTAGGAATGGCAAGTCTATCATTGCCCAATACATTGAAATCTATTGGGAAGGAATCCTTTGGCAATTGTTATCAGTTGACTTCCTTGGTGATTCCGGAGGGTGTGGAGACGATTGGAGAAAGAGCCTTTTCCGAAAGTTTCGAATTACAGCGTCTTGAACTTCCCTCTACGCTGACCAAAATTGGTACTAATATTATCAGCGGTTGTACCAGTTTAAGTGCTTTAGTCTCACATATGTCAGATCCGATTCAAGTAGGAGAGCATACTTTTGAAAATGTAAATTGGGATAATTCAGTCCAGGCTAATATCTATACCCCTTCTTCAGCGACACTATATGTTCCTATTGGCTCAAAGTCTAAGTATGAGGCGATTCCTGGTTGGACAAAATTTGCTAAAATAGAAGAAGGCGAAGTGAAAGAGGCTGTGGTTAATGGTTTGAATTATAGCTGTTCAACAGGCTCAAAGACTGCTGTGGTGATCTCTGGCGATTATAAAAGCTTAGAGAGTATCACGATTCCTGCCTCAATTACTGTTGATGGTGTTGATTATAAGGTGACGGCTATTGGAAAATCTGCTTTTTCCAGTTGTACTAGATTAGCAAGAGTTAAGATGCCAGAGAGTTTATCTGAGATACAGGCGGATGCATTTAATGGTTGTTCGAAGCTGACATCATTCGAAATACCTTCAAGTGTATGTGCTATAGGAGAAAGGGCTTTTTATGAATGTAAGGGGCTTTTAACAATCATTTCTAATATCAAAGAACCATTTGCAATCAATGAAAATGTGTTTGCTTTGTCAAATGGTTTCTCTAATGCAACACTTTATGTGCCGGAGGGCTCTGTAGGTTTATATGAGGCATTAGAACCATGGAATAAGTTTAAAAAGATTGTGGCTATGGAACCTTATGTTGAACCATCTACCATGCAGGAAACGCCGCTGACATTCGAGGCAGTTGAGGGAACTGTGCAGGTCAGTTTCTTTAATCGCTGGGCTTCAGCGAGTTTCCCAATCAAATATAGAATAGATGAAGGGCCTTGGATAGAAGGTGTTATAAGAGAAGATGGAACCTGGACTACTTCACGTTTTGTTGGAAAGAAACTCCAATTCATAGCTAAATTCATGAGCGGTGGAAGTTCTGATTATGTTCAAGTAAGTTGTGATAATGATTGTTATGTATATGGTAACATTTTAAGTATGACAAATGGGGAGGATTTTGCTAAAACAACTGAATCAGGAACTTGTGGAAGTTTATTTAACGGTAATACTCATATCAAAAATCATCCCACAAAAGGCCTGGTTCTTCTTGCAACTTCGCTTAGCAATAGATGCTATAAGAGATTGTTTGCAGGATGTACTTCACTAACCGCTGCTCCAGAACTTCCAGCTACTATTCTTGCGAAGGAATGTTATCAAGAGATGTTTAAAGGTTGTAGTAATCTAAATGAAGTTGTCTGTAAGGCAGTTGATATATCAGCCGAGGGTTGTACAACGAATTGGCTTGATGGCGTCAGCGCCACAGGTACGTTTTATAAGGATGCAACTATGACTGATTGGACGGAAGGTGTAAACGGCATACCAACCGGATGGACAGTGAAGGATTACAATACAAAAGTTGAGAAGGACGATGTTGTATATACTCCGAATAATGAGGATCATACCGTTACTGTTAGTGATGGTGGTGAGTCAACGGCGGAGATTGTTATTCAGTCAAGCATCTCCATCAATGGCCAGAGCTATGAGGTGACGGCTATCGGTGACTGTGCCTTTCAGAACAATGAGCTTGTTGTAAAGGTGACCATCCCCGAGACTATTGCCTCAATCGGTGCCAAGGCCTTTGCCGGCTGTAAGAACCTCAAGTCCATTTCTATTTATGTGAAGACTCCAATCAATCTGTCCGGAGCTGCAGCATCTAGGACCCGTGGCGATGGTGGTACTTCTGTATTCTCTGGTGTTGACACTGAGACATGTGTGTTGTACGTCCCTGCTGGTAGTGCTGATGCCTATCGTAGTGCCGATGGCTGGAAGGAGTTTACCAATATTGTAGAGATGGCATCTTCTATTGGTATAAAGGTAGCCAAGGGCATGACTACCTATACGAGCGAACATAACCTTGACTTCAGCAGCCTAGGTGATGATGTGAAGGCCTACGTGGCAACAGGTTACGACTATGATAAGAATACCATCTGGCTGACACGTGTGAAGGATGTGCCAGCCGGAACACCGATCCTGGTGCAGGCTCCTGCCAGTGAGACACCTTACGATGTTCCTGTAAAGGCAAGTTCTGGTTGCTATTATA
>Ga0310697_10000816_pt1 | contig 39460 bp, 24 predicted proteins | sample 172DNAGHGlowgp2_FD_203883 | JGI IMG/M metagenome (GOLD analysis project Ga0310697, IMG submission 203883) | Sheep rumen microbial communities from Palmerston North, Manawatu-Wanganui, New Zealand - 1728 DNA GHGlow gp2 (v2) (version 2) | ecosystem: Host-associated > Mammals > Digestive system >...
TTATGGGCAATGCCCGAAATGGTCATGCTGAAGAACACACACGCCAACAGATATGGGAACAGAAACGCCACCAAATCAGTCCAATGGCCTATTTGAACCAAATGGAACAAGCGCGGCACCACACAAAAGACATAGGCCGAAACCACCACATAGATAGCCAAATAAGCCGCTCCTTTGCCCAAAAGCATTTCGATGGGCCGTTTTCCGATGACGTGCGGTTCAAGGATGCCCCGGCGTTTCTTCTCGCGCTCCTCCCCTGCCATCATACCAATGCCCAGTACCATCGTCTGCTGGATTAGCAACACCAAGACCGCCGGAATGAGAAATGAGGCGAAGCCATTCTGTGTGTTGAACATCGGGACATACTCATATTCAATGGGATAAGCGAAAGTGGAGACCTGCTTTTCTGTCGCGCCCACCAGCCGTTGCGCTTTGATGTCCTTGTTCATCGCCAACGAAACTTCGGTACACGACGACAGCACCGCCTTGTAGTACAACAAACTGCCCATATCAGAATACAGTTCGACGATGGCTTGTCGCCCTTCCATCAAGGCTTGGTCGAAGTCGGCAGGAATGTAAATCAGGCAGTAGGCTTGGCGTTTGTGGATGAGGTTCACCGCCTCCTGCATATCGGCACAATGACCAACGATTTCGACATCCGCTGTGGCATCCACCTTGCGCAAAAAGTCACGACTTGTGGACGAGTTGGCCAAATCGACCGCTACGGTAGCAACTTCCCTAACGCTCTCGTTGCCATAAAGATAAGCATAAAGCAAGGGATAAAGCAACGGCACGATGAAGAAAAACACGATAACACCCTCATCGAAAAGCGAGTTGTGCAATTCCTCGCGAAAGATTTCCAGAATATGATGCAACCACTTCATTTCATTTCGTATATTGATATTCCAACAGACACTTTTTCAAACGATTAGGCAGCAAGAATGGCAGAATCAGGAAGGCCACCAAAGCCGCATAGTTCAAGTAAGAATAGTACATCGGCAAGCCATTGAGCGCCTGGTCGACATAAATCAGGTAATAATGCCGCAACGGAAACAAGTATGACAACGCTCGCAAAGGTGCCGGGAACGCGATTTGGGGGAACGAGAATCCCGAAATCGGGAACGACAACACGCCCCAAAGCGTGGCGATGCTCAACGCCCATCGCAACGAGGGCAACAACTCGCACAAAAACACGCCAAACGCCTGAGAGACAAGTATCAGAAGCAAGGCCGCCAAAGCCATGGGCCACAGGCCGCTTCTCAACGGGAAGTCCCAATAGGCGTACAACAGCACAAGATAGGTGCTTCCCATCACAATCCACACCAAAAGCTGAGGCAACAACTTGCCCATCAGCGCCTTATGGATATTGCCCTCGGCCAGTTCCATCCAGCGTTTAGAAGTCCCTTCCTTGACTTCGCTATGAATCGAGTAAATCGTCACCTGAAAGATGAGCAACATCAGCATTGCCGGCAGCAGAATGTTGGAAAGATAGATGGAGTAGTTCAGTCCCGGATTGCCGATGGCGTGCATTTCCATTTTGATGGGTTGCAGGACCCCCATCACCTGATCGTCGGTGAAACCTTTGGCATAAAGCGTCTCACGCGCAATGGCACCAGAGGCCAACTCGGCCATCATTTTCATATCACGGTATTCCAACGAGGCGGGAATCAGGTAGGCGGCGTTGGTGTAGAACGACACCTTGGGCTGCTTGCTGGACAACGCCTTTTCGGTCGTACCTTGAGGGATGTAATAGAAGGCGTAGATTTTGCCCTGTTGCAATGCCTCGCGTGCCTCTCCGAAGTTGGCGAATTGCTCCACTATGGCGGTTTGTTGGAAAGCGTCGAGATTGCGAAGCACCTGCCGCGTGATGGCGGTGTTGTCCTCGTCGACCACGCCCACAGGGATGTCGACCGGCAACCCTTTCCCCATCAAAGTGGTGAAAAAGACATAGCCCACCAATGGCGCGACGACCATACAGAAAAGATAGACCGGCTGCGAAAGCATCCGTGCAACCTCGCGCTGCACGATGCGCCAAACCACCCGCTTGTTGCCCTTTCCGAAACTCATCTCCTGTGCTCCTTTTTCACAATCACACTCATTCCTGGGCGAAGGTCGCCCACAGCCGAAAGTGGCGTGGCCCTCACCTCGAAGGTCTTCAGGTCATATTGCCCCGTTTCCTTGGTGGCCTTCCAAGCCGCGAAGTCGCCGATGTCCTTCATATAGCTGACCTTCATCCTTACCGTCCTGTCGATGGCAGGAACGTAGGCATCGAATTCCGACCCGATGTAGAAATCCTTCAAACAATCCTCGCGCACATTGAAACTCGCCCATTGGTCGTCCATTTGAGCAATGTTCATAATCGGTGCGCCCGTGCCAACCAGCTCGCCAAGGTGCGGAAAGATTTCCGTTACCTCACCATCGGCGTAAGCGGTGAGGAAAGTCTCGTGGATATATGAATTCACCTCAGCCACAGCACCTTGTGCCTGAAGCACCTTGGCAGCGGCCATTTCCTTGTCTTCCTCCTGGGCGCCATCGAGTGCCAAACGGTATTGCGATCGGGCCGCTTTCTCGGTGGCGATGGCAGCATCGCGTTGCGCCTTCACCTCGTCGTATTTCTGGGCAGTCACCACGCCGTCCTTATAAAGGTTGCTGATACGGCTGAACGACTTTTCCGCGATTTCAACACCCACTTTCGCTTTCTGCCACATCTCGTAGGCACCTTCCTTTTGCGGCTCACGCGCACCAGCCTGTGCCTTGGCACTTAAGGCAAGCGCCTGTTGTTCGACGGCTTCGGCCTGTGCCTTCTTTGCCTCCACTTCGGGGGCTTCGAGAATGGCCAAAGTGTCGCCTTTATGCACCTTTTGGCCTTCTTGCACCTTAAATTCGAGGATGCGGCCCGGCACCTTACTCGACACACGGTATTCCGTCACCTCGGCCTGGCCTTGCAGGTATTCCGTTTCCTTGTGGAAAGTGAGAATGCCGATGACGCAAACCACCGCAATTACACCTGCCAACACGCCCAAGGCGAGGTAGGTGTTCATTCTTTGTTCTTTTATCGTGGACATAATCAGGGATTTAAGATTTAAAATTTAAGATTTAAAATTCAAAATTTAAGATTCAGGGGGTTATTTTGTGAGGACACCGGCTGCTTTGCGGAGATTGACGGCTGCCATAATGCGGTCAATTTTGGCATCAATGTAGTCTGAATGCGCTTGCAACCAAGCGGTTCGGGCCAAATCCAGAACGGAAGAAGCGACAACGCCTTCGCGAAAACCAGCGGTCGCCATACGGAGGTTTTCGTCGGCATCGTCCAACTTCTCCCGTGTTTGTTTCAATCGCGCATCAGCCTCGTTGAGTTGCGTTTCGCATTGCCTCACCTGAAGCATGATCATCTCCTTGGTATCATCGTAAGTGTATTGCTGGATTTTCGCTTCCGCCTTTGCCATTCGCGTCTTGTTGTAGCCCTCGCCCCAATGGAAAATCGGGATTTTGGCCATCACGCCGAAATTCCACATACCGCCAAACTCGTTTTGGAATCCGTTGAAGCACGAAGGGTTGCTAATCACATAGTTGCCGAAAGCGCCAATCGTAGGCAGATAGTCGGAACGCACCACAGCCACCTTTTTGGCATAAATGTCGTTGGCCAAACCAAGACATTTCAGTTCGGGTCGGTTGGCCTCGATTTCGCTCTCCGAAAAGCGTAGCACCTCGTTGGCCACCAACACATCGTCAAGTTTCTCGTCGGCTAAAACGATGTTGGAGTCCAAGGACAAGCCACAAATCTGACAGAGCAGCATTTTCGAGAGTGTCAGGCCGTTTTGCGCCTTCAGCAACGCGGTCTCAGCCTCATTCAGCTTCACCTTTACCGACAGTTGGTCGGAACGGGTAGCCACACCAGCGGCAAGCATCTTGTCCATGTCCTTGTCCAATGTACGCAGCGACTCGGCGTAACTATCGGCCAATTTCAGCTTGTTGGCGACGGAAACAATCTGCCAATACGCCTTTTCAGTAGTGGCCAGTGTTTCCTGCTGCTGCATATCCAACTTCGACTCGGCCAAACTTCTCAAGTCCTTAGTAATCTGGTTATAAGCCACAATCTTGCCACCAGCGAAGATAGGCTGTTGCACCGAAACGACACCCGCAATCACGTTCTTGGTGTCGATCTTGAAAGCGTCCGAAACCTGTTCACCAATCTGGTTCAGCGACCCTTCCACATCAAGGCTCATCAGGTCGGTGACCAACTTGTTCAAGGTTGGGTCGTGCTGCAAAAGTGCCCACGAAACCACGGCCATGGGGTCGTTATTGTAAACAGCCAGCACCTGCTCGCGATAGGCATCAATTTCGCCCTGCGCCGTTGTCCCTATGCTGTTGAGCGCAGCCATATTCTCATCGCTCAGCAATTGGAGGTTTCTGCTATTGTGCATATAAGTGCCCGTTGCCGACACTTTGGGCAGGTAATTGGCGTAGGAGGCATACATTTCGTAACGAGCCTTGTCGACCTCCTCCTCGGCCACTTTCAGTTTCTTGTTGTTCTCGAGGGCGAGCCGTCGGCACTCGTCCAAAGTGAGCATCCTTTGCGCAGGCATCGTCAGCGAAACCGCACAAAACGCAATCACTAATACACTGTTTTTCAATACTTTATTCATTTTCTATTCCTTTTTTGTTCGATGCTGCAAAGAAAGGGCTTCTTTTTCGACCAAAAGGAATAATATTTTCATCAAAAAGTATCTAAAGGTCGAAATATTCATATTTTTCGACCAATAATCAAAAAGATTTATCTATTTTTGTCGAAAATTTCAACGAATGGAAACAAAAGGATACAACAGTTTCAGCATTGCGCGGGCAAAGGAATTGTTTTTGACTGACAACATTATTAATATAGGTGACGACTTTATCTTAGCCGAGCGCACCAACGAAGCCAACTACGACCTGTTGCGCTATCCGTGTCGCGTTGACGCATATGTGGCGGCGTTTTGCAAGCAAGGCAGTTTCAAGTGCAGCATCAACTTGAAGGAATACGAGATTCACGAGGGGATGATGCTGCTCAACTTGCCCCAAAACATCATCCGCCTCGAATCAAAGCCATCGGAAAAAGCGGCCACTCTGACCATCATTGCCGTTTCGACTCGGTTTCTCGACCAATTCCGTTCCGACATCAGCAAAATGCTCAATGAGGCCATCACCATACTCGATAATCCCTGCTTCACCCTACAAGCCGACGAACTCAACTTGGTGCAAGAGCATATCCGCCTCATCAACAGCATCATACATTCAGATTACGCCTATGCGACAGAAAGCGTTAGTCACCTCATTTCATCGGTTTTCTTCACCTTCGGTAGTTTCCTTAACCAGCGGCTACAAAAACAAAGCGAGGAAGAGCGACCCGCCTCGACACGTCACAAAATCGTCTTTGAACGCTTCGTGGATTTGGTCACGCGCCACCACCTCAAGGAACGCGGTGTGGGATTTTATGCCGACAAACTCTGCATCACGCCCAAATACCTCTCGAAAATCGTGAAAGAGACCAGTGGGCAATCGGCTCCAGAATGGATCGATCAATATGTCATCCTCGAAGCGAAACAAATGCTGAAACACAGCGACTTGTGCATCAAGGAAATCTCCGACGAACTGAATTTCGCCAACCCTTCGTTTTTCTTCAAGTATTTCAAGAAGCACACGGGCATGACGCCGAACCAGTATCGGAACAGCTGAAGGGTTTCATTTCGGCAATTCAACGGCAGGCCAGCCAAAGTCTTGCACCATCTTGACCGGAAGGTTGTTCTTCTTCACATAGTCGGCAATGAACTGCAACCTGATGCTCTCGCGTTTCTCTTGGTTGCTGTTGACCTCATGGAAGGCTTCATACTGGTCGCCAAAGATCCTCTTGGCACTTTCAAGGTTGCCAGCGCCGTCCTCAACGACTTCGAAGCTGGTCACTTCCATACCTTTGTCAGTCTTCTTAAGATGCATCAAGCCAGGATGGCTGCCTCCCGAAACGGTCTTCAGCGTGTCGCCCGACTGGTTGTAGTTGAATACCCAGAAATCGCCCCAAACCTTAACATCCTCAGGATTACCATAATCGGCACTAATGACAAAAGGAGAAGGGATGCAGAGTTCTCCTTCGACATAGTTTTTGCCGATGACATTCACCAGATAGTCGGCCACGGCAGCATCGCAAGCAGCGGCATCAACCTTATTGTCAACGACTTGCTTGTTTTCCTCTTTGGGTTGTTGCTTGGTGTCGTTATTGCCACAGCCAACAAAACCTAAGCCGCAGAAAAGGATGGCGGCCATCATCCACATTTTCATTGATTTGTTCATTACATTCTTGTTTTGTGAGTAAATTTTCTGCAAAGGTAAGGGTTATTCTTCAATCCGCAACGCTGGAATACCTTTTTTCACTTCTCCAACCATTCCAAACCAAAATTATAGAACACCATCGAATAGCCCAAAGTGTCGCCATCGGATTCCTCCACATAAAGCCCAATCGTATGGTCGGGAAGGATGCAGAGCGAGGAATAGGCCGAGGCGTAAGGCACGATGCACTTGCTCACTGGCCAAGTCTTGCCTTCGTCATAACTGACGTAAACGGTCACATTCTCACGTTTTTCGGGGGCTGGCAACGAATGAAGAAGAACGTTCTTTCCGCTCTCTTTTTCAGTGGAATAGCGGATAATGTCGCCATTGCACGCCGTGGCAATCAAGTCGTTCCAAACCCTGGTTTCGGGTTGCCATGTGATGCCTCCATCTTCAGAGATGTTGTACCATCGCTCGCCCTCGTGTCGAATGCTCATCAAGATGCGACCGTCGGCCAGTTCCACCACTTTGGCTTCGTCGCCGCGTTGCGAGGCACGGCCAGAGATTTGCCAGGTCTCACCGTTGTCGTCGGAATAAGCCACATAGTTGCATGCCGTCCATTCCTCGGTGTCGCGCACGGCGAGGACGAACATGATGCGTCCCGTGGAGGTCAGCAGGCCATTGCCCGATGCGAAGAACGCCGACCACCAAGTGCGACTAAACTCATTTCCGCATTTTGCGCCATAAAGTTCATCGGTGATGTCTTTAGGCTCGGTCCAGGTCTGGCCGTTGTCGTAACTCCTTGCGATATAGGTCCGTAATGGATTTTCTGGTCGTCCTTGCCAAAAGCCACAGCCGCCCACGAAAGCCGCCAAGAGGCCGCCTTCGTCGCGAGTGTGCACAAGGGCGCAGTCGCCGAAGCCCTTCCCTACGCCTTGACCTTCGACCAAGGTGTATGGCTCGCTCCAAGTGCGCCCGCCGTCGGTGCTTCTATTGACCAGAATATCAACATCTTCGGGTAAGTCGGCATCATTGAATTTGCGTTTGTCAGTAGCCACCACGAGCGACCCGTCCTTGGCCGTGATGATGGCGGGGATGCGATAGTTCTTTGAGTTGTAATCGCCAGGGCGATAAATCACCGTGCGCGTGATGATGGTGTCGGTCTTGGCTTCAACGGTTTGCTTCGGTTTGTCTGCGTTGCCGCAAGCCCCAAAAGCGAGGCAAAAGGCCAGAATTGGAAGGATGTGTCTCATAAGCGTTTAGATTTTGCGCAAAGATAGGAATTTTCCCCAACAAAAAAGCGACCTCATACCGAAGTCGCTTTATTTTGTTTTTCCTCTAACAGGTATTTAACGGATCACCATCTTGCTCGTGATTTCCTCGCTTTCGTTCTTGGCCTTCAGGAAATACATACCCTTCGGGCATTGGCCGAGGTCGAGGGCGGAATTGCCTTCGTGACGGTTTTCGTAAACCTTGCGGCCATTGATGTCGTAGACTTCCACATCCCATTGGCCTTCGCCGAGGTTGAGGTTGAAAGCACCGTTGGAGGGGTTGGGATAAACAGCATCCGTCACCGTTTCCATATCGAGGACATCGGCCAACGAAGCCTCAAACATCACCGCCTGATAGACTTCCTTGTTGCCAGTGTAATCCTGCACCCAGGCCACCAGTTGGCAGTCCTCGAGAGGATAGTTGATTTCGAACTTCTCCTCGAAATCCATCACCGGGCCTGCGAAAGGAGTGCCCTCGTGCGTCGGGATCATGTCGCGCACGTTCCAGTTGACGTACTCGCCGCCACCCCATGAATAAGGGATATGGCTTTGGGTGAGGACAACGAACAGTCGCACGTCGCTGCCGCTGCAATCACCCACTTGTTCCACATGGCATTTCACGGTATAAAAATTGTCACCGTTAGCTTCCAGTTCCATGCCAATGGTGAACGGACTCGTCTTGGCAATCTCCTGCTCATAATAGGGTTGATAATACATGTAGTTCATTCCAGGGGAACCGCCGGGAAGGCTGATGGAGCCGTCCATGAACAAAGTGGGATAGCCCATGGCGCTGTAATAGGAAACACGGGCGGCCACTTCATCATTAGTCAGTTCCGGCACGGAATAGGAAGGCGCCTGATAGCACACCGGCGCGATGTGGAGGCCTTCGTTCACCATCTGCTCGATGGCTTCGTCGGCGGCTGGGCAGTTGCCACAGTGCACTCCCGTCATCAGTTCAAAAAGCACGCACTCGCGAGCCACGTTCTTGGTTTGAGCAAACATCGCTGGCATGGCGAGCATGGCCACGATAAGTAAAAAGAAATTTTTCTTCATTTTTGTAAAGTTTAAATTAGTAGCTATTTGTTTTATTGTCAGTTTGAACATTCAGATCATTGGATTGTCAGTTTGGCCGTAACCTCATGGCCTTCGCTTGTGGCCTTCAGGAAATACAATCCCTTCGGGCACTGGCCAAGGTCGAGGAGCGACTGGTTTTCGTGACGGCCTCTGTAAACCACGCGACCCGTGAGGTCGTAAACTTCAATGTCCCAACGGCCTTCGCCGAGATTGAGGTTGACTTGACCATTGGAAGGGTTGGGATAGACATCCAAAACGGCAGGCTCGTTTTCGACGATGCCGATGTTACCGCAGTCGTCGATCAGAGGAAGGATACGCCAAAGGGTATCGCTGTCGAAAGCCGGCAGGCAGTCGCAGGGCACCACAATCTGGTAACTGGTGTTGATGCCACCAAACGACGCCGGCTCGATGGTGAAAGGCATGGTGTTGCTAATGTAGATGAATTGCAATTGCTGGCAGCCGTAAAAGGCGTATTCGTCCATCAGCGTCATGGTTTCCGGAAGCACAATCTCCTTCAGTTGAGGGCAGTTGCCAAAAGCCATGTAGTTGATTACGTTGATATTGTAGGGCAAACTGACGCTGGTGAGGTCCGGACAATTGTTGAAAGCCTTAATGCCGATGCTGGTGACTCGGAAGACTTGACCATCGAATTCAACCGTTTCGGGGATGACAACGTCGCCCGAATAAGTGCCATCGTGGTCAGCATTTTGGACCGAGAGCGTGGTTTCGCCACAACCTCCATTAGGGTCCTCGTGAACGAGTTTGTTGTAGTAGATGCCGTCCACCTCAAATTCATAGGCGAAGGCTTGCTGGCCAGCCAACAATAAGGCTGCAACCATGGGGATTAGAAACAATTTCTTCATTGTAGTAATTAATTTGTTAGTATTGTGTGAATTATATAGACTTATTGTATCATCAGCTTCGTCGTCACTTCGCGACCATCGTTCATGGCCTTCAGGAAATAGATGCCCTTTTGGCACTGGTTAAGGTCGATGACGGTTTGACCGTCGTGACGGCCTTCGTAAACCTTGCGGCCCGTGAGGTCGAAGACTTCCACGCTCCATTGGCCTTCGCCGAGGTCAAAATTAAATTGGCCGTTGGAAGGATTGGGATAAACCACGAACCCGACATTCTCCGTCTCGTCAACTGACTGCGTCTCTTGGAACGTCACGATTTGTTTCACTGAGGTCTTGCCTTCTCCATAAATCGCCTGAACTTCAATGACATATAGCTTTTCCGGTTGGAACGTAAACTCATATTCGTTTTCAGTGGTGGCTTCCGCAACCAGAACGTTGTTTACAAACACATTGTAACCCGTCGGCGTGCCTTGCGAAGGGGCATCCCACGAAACAAGGAGGCAATGGCAATACACACCTTCCTCCTCCTCGGCCTTCAGATTTTGCACTGAATATGGATGCTCGTCGGTGTATTCGTAAGCGAAACGGCTGTTGTAAATCTCCTTGGTGGCATGGTTCTGAACCCAGACGGCCACTTCCAAATCGTTCATTTCCTCGACATAGGTCGATGCCATATCGTATTCAAACTCAAAGTGTTGTTCCTCGCCCACAACGAAATTCACTTGCGTGCCTTGGGCATCGGGGAGCATCTTCATCATGACATGGAAAAACTCCGTCTCGCCGTTGCTGCCTGTGTTGTTGACCGTCCTTTTTTCGTTCACCGAAACGAAGACGCGGGCGTTTTGGTCGACGAAAGGCATGATGTCGGCCACCACCTTGATGGTGCTGCCTTGCATGGAGAACGAGCTGCGGATGTCGAACAGCGCCACCTGCTCCAACATAGGTTCAAAATTGGTGGACAGCACCGGATTTTCGCCTTGGTCGACGCCATCGAGGAAGGCTTGGGGGACGCCCACCACGTTATAATAATAGAAACGGGTATCGCTTTCGGAGGTGTGGTATCGATCGCCAAAAGTGGGATACTTCACGAAGGCGAACTGCCCAGCATAGTCCTCGCAAAGCTGGTGCAAAGCCTCATTGTTCTCCACGCATGGGCCACACGTCGACGATGAGAAACTCTCGATCATCACCTTCCTTTCGCCAATGGCGTGAACCACAGTGAGGGTCAGGGCGAGCTCATTGTTTTCGTCGTTGTCGTCACCTTCCGCGCCATTGACTTCCAATATTTTGAAAACGCAGTCGTGTTGGCCCAAACCAAGGTCGACGGGGGTGCTGAAAGTCAGCACATCGGTGGTCATGTAGGGAATATTGACCGAGAAAGTCTCCGCCACAGGTTCCTGACCGTCAACCTGATAACTCATCTCGACCGAAGTGATGGCATCGGTGCCGTAGTTGAGCACCTTCACGCCAAGATTCGTTTCGCCGTAGGGAAGCGTAGCCGGAAATGCCAGCCTCGTGAGGCCCAAATCATTGTTCGTATTGCTGATGATTTCGATGTCGTCGAAAAACCATTGGATGAACTGGTGGCTGTCGGTATCGACGAACACACAGAACTGCACGTTAGGCTGCCCCATGTCGGGCGATTCGATCGACTCAAGCACATGGTATACCGACGACGAATTGTAGGTGTGGCGCCAGCACTCGTTCCAGGTGACACCGCCATCGGACGAGGTCGCAATGCCCATGTCGTTGGAACCGTAGAAATGCTCGTAGGAGTGGTTGAACGTAAACGTCACGCCGCTCACGCCCGTCAAGTCGAAGGCAGGTGTGACCAGGCGCGCCATGCCAGTGAAATATGGAGAAAATTGCAGTTCCATCTCGTTGGGCGTGCCGCCTGCATTGTTCGTACGGGAAACGACCCAGTTGTTGCCGCCTTCGCCCATGGTCGACCATCCGGCAGGGATGGAGTTACCATCAAAGGATTCGTGAAGCAAGACAGCGCGATTTTGTGCCAATCCATTGAATGAAAGCAGGATAGCCACCGCAATAGTAATAATTACTCTTATCATGTTTTTCGCAGATTTAGATAGTTTGTCTTTAATAATATCTAATTAGGTGCAGCCAATTGACAAAAAATAACACAAGAGGAAAAAAAATCCATCCTTTTCACACAAAGGCCTGGAAAAATGTTCGGATAATGGGCTAAAACTTCATTTTTTTTTCGGTTTTAGCCCATTATAAGAATATCAATTTCAACTTATAATATTGATTTATAATATTTTACAATAAACAAATATCATTTAAAAATCGCCGCAAAAACAGTCAAATTTGAATCGCTTTGTTCGAGGCGGAGGTCGCCGTTGTGGCGCAGCATGATTTGGCGCGAGAGGCTCAGGCCGATGCCCGTGCCGTTGGGCTTGGTGGTGTAGAACGGCAAAAAGATGTCCTCGATTTGCCTGAGCGGGATGGCCTTGCCGTTGTTGGTCACGCGGATGACGGTCTGGTCGTCGCGGTTGAGGTCGGCAGTGATGCGGATGACGGTGGCTCCGGCCTGCACCGCGTTCTTGATCAAGTTGTTGAACACCTGCATCAGCTGGCCTTCGTCGGCATAAATGAGTAGGTCGGGCGTGTTGGCTTGGTACGACAATGACGCGCCTTGCTCCGCGATTTTAGGCATGTTGAGCGAAAGCACGCGGTGCATCATCTCGTCGACCATCACGGCTTGGCGCATGGGCGGCGCCACCTGTGAGAGGTTGCGGTACGACTCCACGAAACGGATCAAGTCCTTCGACGAGGCCGAAATGGTCTCCAAGCCCGCTTTCATGTCCATGTCGTCGGCTTGGGTGAGCGCGTCGCTCAACGAGGCGATGGGCGCAACGGTGTTCATGATTTCGTGCGTCATCACGCGGAAGAGCTTGCTCCACGAGTTGGTCTCGTCGACGGCGGAACGCCTCTCGAAGATGCCACGAATGCGGTTCAGTGCGCGGTTGAGTCGGGTGTTTTCCTTGAAGTGGAAGTTGAGTTCGCCGTCCTCCAAGGCATCCATTGCGAAGGTCACCTTGCGGGCATCGCGCCGCCGCACGATGATAGCCGTCACCACCACAGCCACGGCGACCGCCACCACAACCACCAATATCCACAGCCAAGTGCTCATATCCCGTATTTCTTCAAGCGACTATACAAGGTCGGACGACTGATTTTCAAGGCTTTGGCAACGAGTGTAAGGTTGCCGTTGTATTGCCGCATGGCGTTGCGAATGACTTGTTCCTCGGCGCTTTCGAGGGTTTCGTTTTTCAGCTTCGGCGTTTTCTCTTCCATCAGTTCGCTGGCGCGGATTTGCAGGTCGGCGGCCTGGATCTGCTCCGACTCGGAATAGATGACTGCCTTCTCGATGCAGCCTTGCAACTCGCGGATGTTGCCGCTCCAGCGACAGCGCAGCAACAACTTTCGCGCCTCGTCGGAGAGGCTGTTGGCCGTGCGGTGGTATTTTTCAGCATATCGCTTGATGAAAAGTTCTGATAACGAGACGATTTCATCCTTTCGCTCGCGCAAAGGCGGCAGTTGCAGCACCATCGTGTTGATGCGATAGAACAAGTCCTCGCGAAAACGCCCTTCCTTGACCATCTTGGCGAGGTCCATGTTGGTGGCGCAGATCAGGCGGATGTCTATGGGGATCGGCCTCGTGTCGCCCACGCGGGTGATGGTGCGGTTCTGGATAACGCGCAGCAATTTGGCCTGTTGGGTGAGCGGGATGTTGCCAATTTCGTCCAAAAAGAGCGTGGTGCCGTTGGCCTGCTCGAATTTGCCGATGTGGTCGGCATGGGCATCGGTGAAGGCACCTTTCACATGACCGAACATCTCACTCTCGAACAGCGTCTCGGTGATGGCCCCAATATCGACACTCACCATCGGTTTGGCTGAGCGGTTGGAGAGACGGTGGATCTCGTTGGCCAACACGTCCTTACCTGTTCCGTTCTCGCCCATGATGAGCACCGTGGCATCGGTTGGGGCGGCCATCCCCACCATGTGACGCAGGTTTTTCATCCCCTCGCTCCTACCCCATTGCATCGGTGGCGTGGTGTTGGTCACCTCGTTAGCGGCTACTTTTCTATGTTTCTTGCAGGCCGTTTCGAGGGTAGCGAGCAGTTTGGCATTGTCCCAGGGCTTCACCACGAAGTCGAAGGCACCACGTTTCATGCCTTCCACGGCAAGGGCGATGTCGGCGTAGGCCGTGAAGAGCACCACCTCCACATCGGGGAAGTTGCGTTTGAGTTCGGAGAGCCAGAAGAGGCCCTCGTTGCCCGTGTTGGTGTCGGTCTCGAAGTTCATGTCCAAGAGCACCGCATCGGGCTGGAAACGGCGCATGGTTTCCATCAACACTTTGGGCGAGGCGATGAGTTCCACCTCGGCAAAGCGCATGGGCAGCAGGATATTCAGTGCCGACCGGATGCCGGCGTTGTCGTCGACGACGAGTATTTTTGATTTGAGTTTATTCATGGCAGCAAAATTACCGAAAAAAAAATTACCGAAAAAACATAATTTTCATCATCACTCCTTCTGCAACACGTCCACAGGGTTGGTCTTGGCGTTTTTCGCCTGCATAGTAGGTGCTCATAACTGTTGATTGTTTAATTCTTTTGCCAAACGGTTGAGTCTGTCGGTGTCAATAGGTTCCAAGATGATTTCTTCGGGTTCGAGATCCAAGAGAAACTGCATATAATTCGGAAGCGTCAACAGAGGGCCTTCACGCCCAACGTTGAAGTCGCCGAACTTGATGGCATGGTACACATGATATTTGTCGGGATGCTTCAGTGCAGTTGAAAGACTTTTGGCTTTGGCAGTCTTGGCCTTGACTTCAACGGGAACACATTCCCCCTTGTAACCAATCAGGAAGTCCAATTCCATACCCGATTCCTTGCGATAGTAGTACAAAGCCTGCTCTTTCTTGTGGAGTGTATCAGCCATCAGATTTTCAAAGATGGCACCTTTGAAGCCTCCCAAGTTTCCTTGAATAATGTCGTTCCGGGTAGAACCGCCAAGCATGGTGACAAGCAATCCAATGTCGGTAACATACACTTTGAAGGTTGATTCTATGGCATTGCCTTCCATTGGCAAGCCAGTCGCTTCCGTGTTATAACAACGACAGATCATTCCAGCATCTTCCAGCCATTGAAGCGACCCCGCGTAATCCTCTGCGCGACCATCTTTCTTGATGAGATTGTATTGGAACTTTTTGTAGTCCTTGGCTAATTGCTTGGTAATGGAATCGAAGCAGCCGCGAATGTAGGATTTGTCATCGTCGCTGGCATATTTCACCATGTCGTCTTTGTATTCTTTCAGAATCCTACGAAGGACGGCATCAACCTTGCTCATGTTGCCCGTCTCTATCAGCTTGTTCACTGCTGCGGGCAAACCGCCAACGGCGACATAACGGTTCAAGAGGTCTTTCATGGCAACATGCATCCCCATTGGAACAGGTTTTTCATTCTCCAGGCAGTTTTTCAGAAAGGCAATCACTTCTTCAGAAATGCCATTGGCCCACAGGAACTCCTCGAAATCAAGCGGATACATCTGCACAATATGTTCAGAGCCAACAGGAATGGAGTTTTTCCCCAGCTGAATATCGTCCTCGCGTTTCCGTTTCAGTTTCTTTTTCTTCTCGCCATACCCCTGAACGCCCAAAAGGGAGCCGGTGGCAATCACATCAAAACGACCGTCTTCCTTGAAAAACTTCAAGGAGGTTCGGGCATCTGGACAGTCTTGGATCTCGTCGAAGATGAAGCAGGTTTGTCCAGGGACGAAATTGGCTCCTTTTATCTGGACGGAGAGTTCAAGAAGAATCGCATCGACTTCTTTTGAGCCAAGGAATGCGCCAATGCGCTTGGGTTGCTTGGTGAAGTTCATGTAATACACATACTTATAATTTCCCTCGGCGAACTTCCGCACGATAAAGGTCTTGCCGCATTGGCGCAACCCCATGATGACAAGTGGCAAATGTCCGGGTGTGTCTTTCCATTCCCGCAGGGTTTCTTCAATTCTTCTTTTCAGCATTTTTCAAACGGATTTTCGCTGCAAAAATACACTTTTCCAAACGAAAAAGCAATAATCCATCCCATTTTTCTGAACGAATATTTTGCTTTTTACCCATTTTTCTGAACGAATAATTGACTTGTCTACCCATTTTTCTGAACGAACCATCACTCCTTCTGCAACACGTCCACGGGGTTGGTCTTGGCGGCCTTGAGGGTTTGCCAAAGCACCGAGAGGAAGGCCATCACAAGGGCGATGACGACAGCGACGACGAAAATCCAGCCGTAGTTTTCGAGTTTGACGATGAAACCTTCCAAATAACGTTGCGCCGTCCACACCGCCACAGGCACTCCAATGACGCAGGCCACAGCCACCAAAACCATATATTCCTTCACGGTGCGCCACGTCTCGCTCTCAACCGTGCCGCCAAACACCTTGCGCACGGCGATGCTCTTGGCGTTCTCGCCCGCATAGTAGGTGCTCATCGCGAGCAGGCCGAGCAGCGAAATCACCACGGCAAGGATCATGAAGATTTCCAAAAGGCGCATGTTGTTCTTGGCGGGCTTGAGGGCGTCGCGGTAGAAGTTGTCGATGTAGTCATCGGCACTCACGAATGACGACTTGCCTTTGCACCACTCGTCCACCACCTCGCGGATGGCCTTTCGGGCTTCTTTTTGGTCGCCGGCAGTCTCAATGAGGAAAGCCGCATATTGCCCACCCCAACCGATGTCTTCCGGCTTCATCACGCTGACGACGATGTAATCCTCCTCGCCCGCGTTGCTACGGTTGACGGGGAAGTCGCGAATCACGCCCGCAACTTGTTCGCAGCCTATAGTTTTCTGCGACAAAGTCTGACTGATGTCGTGGAAATCGTCGTCGAAGCCCGTGGCTGCAAAGGCCCGCTCACCGAACCACGCCGAGTTGAACACAGGCGCTCCATAATCGCTTACCTTCTCAAAACCAAGCATTTGAAAAGCCACCGTGTCCATACGGAACATTCGATAGGCAATCTCTTCGCCATCGCGGGTGAGGCTATATTGTCCGCCACCTGGCCATCCTGGAACGCCTTTGCAGGCACCCATACGCTTCACACAGGGCAACTGTTCCAGTTCAGCTTCCAACGACTCGCGAGTGGCATCGTATGCATAGACATCCAAGACAAGCAAATCCTTTGTGTTACAATTCATTGGGCGGTTCATCGAAGTGCGGTATTGCGCCTCCATCACGATGGCCATCGCGATGAGGAAGACCGCCAAGGTGTTTTGCACGACGATGAAAACCTTATTGAAAACCAACTTCGTGTTGCGGCGGAAGGTGCCTTTCACCACGTCGATGGGTTGTACGCGACTGGCGAACAAAGCCGGAATGATACCATTGAGCACGCCAACCACCACAATCACAGACAAATAAGCCACGAGGTACATCGGCTTCATCTGGATGGTAATCGGCACGTCGGGGTCGTTGAGCAAGGTGTTAACCATAGGCGCAAACAAATAGGCCAACAATAGGCCAAACCCGAAACAGACCGCTGTAAATATCAGTGATTCAGAGATATACTTCCAAACAATTTCGCCTTTCTGCGCTCCAAGCAAGCGGCGTGTGGCCATCTCCTTGGCGCGTTTCCCTGTGAGGGCAAACGAAAGATTGATATAATTGAACACCGCCGAAAGCAACAGCAGCAACCCGACTATCGCCAAAAGCTTCAAGGTGCCTAAGTCTCCACGAGCGAACTGGTTGCGCGAGTCTTGGGCATCGCGGAAAAACAGTTTGTCGAAGCGGCGCACAGTCAATTTGTCGAAAAAAGCCTTGCCATAAAAGTCGGGATAGATGGCCTTGCAAACGGCCTCGGCCTTGTCGTAAATCACTTGAGGGTCGGTGCCTTTGGGATACTTCGCGAAGGTGATGGTGGAACCGTAATGGTCGTATGGATCGCTTTGCGCAATATCATTAAGACGACTTTTGTCGTTGAGAATCAAGTCTGTTTTCGTGAAAATCGTATTTCGGAAGTCCTCGATGATGCCAATGATGACAAGCTCGCTACTCCCGATTTGGATGGTTTTGCCCACCGTCAAGTCGTGTGTTCTCGCAAAGGTCTCGCTAACAATGACATTCGAGAGCGATTCAAGGCCATCGGGACCTCCTTCGACAAATTGCAAGTACGAGAACAACTCAAAAAAGTCGGGGCTAACGAAGTTCGCCTTGACCTTCATCGGACCTTCCTCAAATTGGACGTACGTAAACATTCCATCGCTATAGCGCACAGCCTTTTCCACTTCGGGCACACGGGCAACGAGTTCGTCGGTGAAGGCATAAGTGAGGCCCGTGTATTTTGGCATTCCAAAGGTGTAGATGTTTTTGGCATCGGGGCTTTCGCGCGTGATGCTGTACTGCTGCCACGCATAGCTGCCGATAATGATGACGAAAGCGAGACTCACGGCCAAGCCCACCGCCTCTATGACGGTGTAGAGTTTGTTTCGGGAAAGGAATTTCAGGTAGGTACTCATGATTTTGGGATTTATAGATTCAAGGATTAAAAGATTTAATATTTAAAGATTTAATATTTAAAGATTTGCCTGTTTGGGTCTTCGGACTCCCCCGCCCTTCGGGCACCCCCTCAAGAGGGGGAAGCCTACCGGGCGCTGGCCTGCCGGACACAGGTTTCGCGTCGCTTTGCGCCGCGCCGCTTCGCGCGTCCCCCTCTTGAGGGGGCAGGGGGAGTCAAAAGACCCGCTTTGCGAATAATCCGTTTCATCTGTGCAATCTGTAGTTTCTAAAAACATCCTATTCCGTGCGTAGCGACTTCACCGGATTGACCGTGGCGGCTCGCAGACTGCGCAAGGTGACCACCGCCACCGTGACGCCCAAGACGGCCAACAACGCCAAGGCAAACACCCACCAATGCAACGGAACACGATAGGCAAAGCCCTCCAAATAACGCCGCATAATGACGATACTCACGGGCACGGCCACGACGAAGCAGACCAACACAATCTTCACGAAGCGCGAGTTGAACATTGCCAAAATCTGCCCCACCGTGGCGCCATGCACACGACGGATGCCGATTTCCTTGCGGCGGTGCTCCGTCTCGAACATCACCAAACCGAACACGCCCATCAGCGAGATGACGATGGCCAAAATGGTGAACAAGGTGACGAGCTTCGAGAGGTTTTGCTCCTTTTTATATTGGCTTTGCAGCGTTTGGTCGAAGAGCTGCACGTCGAAATCCTCGGCGGCAATGTCGGGATCCAGCTCATTCAGAATGGTTTGGATGCGCTTCATCACGGCGGGAACATCCACGCCGGCCTCGGTGCGGACAAACAGTTGCATACAAGGCCGCCACGGACGCTTGCCGAAGACATACAAGGCAAACGGCCCAATCTCGTTGCGCAAGGCCGAGTAGTTGAAGTCCTTGCAAATCCCTGCTACCTCGGCCAAGCCGTCGGTGTGTCCCTGGATCTGGTCGCCGACTTGAATGTCATACATCTTCTGAGCCGTCTCATTCAAGATGTAAACGCCGTTTTCCGATTGCTCGTCAGCGGGAGTGAATTTGCGGCCATCAGCCATCTCCATTCCCATAAAATCCAAGAAGTTCCACGAAACGGGATAGCACTGCCAATGTACCTTGCCTCCTTTGAAATCGCGGTTCCATCCCATACGCTCGTCGAGGACAAACGGACCGTCGCCCCAAGCCACATCCTTGATGGCGGCATCGGCCTTGAGTCGGTTTTCGGCGGTTTCGTGCTCCAAGTAGCTTATTCTCGCCGTGGTCATCACCGTGAGCAGTTGTTCCTTGTCGAAGCCCATGTCGCGGTTGAGCATGAACTGACGTTGCTCGTGGACAAATATCGCGCAGATAATCAACGCGATGGAAACCGTGAACTGCAAGCCAATCAAGCCGATGCGGAAGGCTTTGCCCTTTTGCGTGGTGCCGAGGGTGCCTTTCAAGGCGAAGGCGGGATTGAACGAGGTGGCGAACAAGGCCGGATAGAGGCTGGCGGCCACCGAAACAAGCAAGCCAGAGCCAACGGTCAGGGCGGCGATGCCCAAGTTTTGGCCGAAATGGAGCGGTGTGTCGATGAGCGCGACCAAGGTGGACTGCCTGAACAGCGTAACCACGGCCACAGCCAATGCCAAGGCGATGACGACCATCGTCGCCGACTCGCCCACAAACGACATCACCAACGAGAAACGGCTGCTACCCAATATCTTGCGCGTGTTGATGTTGCGCAGGCGAATGGGCACCATCGCGAAGAAGAAGTTGATGTAATTGATGAACGCGATGACGACGACCACAATGGCGATGGCCAACAGGGTCATCGTGGTGGTGCGGTTGCCCGTCTTGCCCGGCGCGTTGATGTTTTTGGCAAAATAGGTGTCGGTGAGTTTCATCAGGCGGAGTTTGATGTTGTTGACCGACTCCTCCCATTGCGCCAATTCCTCTTCGGAAAGCGAGGTGGGGTCAATGCCGTTTGCGCGCATATTGGCATCTTTCATGGCGGGTTTGGCGGCCTCGTCGAAAGCCACAGGGTCGGCACCTTCGCGGAGTTTCACGAAATAGTTGTAACCCCATTCGCTCCAGTTGTCCAAACCTTGCTTGCCGATGTTGTAGCACATATCGAAAGAGGCTGCGTCGCTGTTGGCGGGCATGTCCTTGTAGATGGCGACGATGACAGCGTCTTCCATCGAAATGCCGCGCCAGTCCTGCTTGCGCAGCTTGGCCACGTCGCCCACCTGCACGCCGAGGCGCTGGGCCGCCGATTCAGAAATGGCGTAGGTGATGCCGTTGATCCAGTCGTCCCAGTTGCCAGCCACGAGTTCGAGGCCGAAAACATCCTTGCCTCCCTCGCTGAAGGCCCCGATTTTCACCTGCAATTGCCGGTTGTCTTCAAGGATAATGTGGGCGGTCGAACAGTTTTTGCCAATATAGGCGCAGCCACCCGCTTCCACGTCGGGCGAGGCCGCGATGACGGCTTCTGCTATCGGGCGGCATATCCACGACGAGGCGCCATAGTCCGCAAACTGGTCGCCGACCATCATGCAATAGATGCGTTCGCTGTCCTTGAGGGCCTTGTTGTAGGTGAGGTCGTGGCGCACCTGCACGAGGATGATATAAAGCGCGGCGAAGGCCGCCGTCAAGCCGAGGATGTTGAGGACGGAGGAGACGAGGACGGTCTTGCCTTTTTTGAATAATCTTGCCATAAAAGTGTTGTTTTATTTGTTCTCTTTTCCATTTCGGGTCTTCTGACTCCCCCGCCCTTCGGGCACCCCCTCAAGAGGGGGACGGCCTGCCGGACGCAAGTTCTTCGTCGCTTTGCGCGTCCCCCTCTTGAGGGGGCAGGGGGAGTCAAAAAACTTTCTTACAGTTGCGAGAGCACCTCGTCGACGATCTGGCCGTCCAAGAGGTTGATGATGCGGTCGGCATAGCCGGCATCGCGCTGCGAGTGGGTCACCATGACGATGGTGGTGCCTTCCTTGTGGAGGTCGGTGAGCAGGTCCATCACCTCGCGGCCGTGCGCGGTGTCGAGGTTACCCGTAGGCTCGTCGGCGAGGATGAGCTTGGGGTTGGCCACCACGGCACGGGCGATGGCCACACGCTGCTGCTGACCACCGCTCAGCTGTTGCGGGAAGTGGTTCTGGCGGTGCTTGATGGCCATGCGCGTCATGATGTCTTCAACACGCTGCTTGCGCTCGGCGGCTGGGATATTCATATAGCGCAACGGCAACTCGATGTTCTCAAACACATTCAGCTCGTCGATGAGGTTGAAGCTCTGGAACACGAAGCCGATGTTGCCCTTGCGGAACTGGGTGCGATCCTTTTCCTTGAGGCTGCCCACCTGCTGGCCGAGCAGTTCATACTTGCCGTCGGTGGGGTTGTCCAAGAGGCCGAGGATGTTGAGCAAGGTCGACTTGCCGCAGCCCGAGGGGCCCATGATGGCGACGAACTCGCCGTCGTTGATTTCGAACGAAACGCCGTCGAGGGCGACGGTCTCAATCTCGATGTCCTCGCTACGGAAGACTTTCTTCAGGTTTTCTACTTTGATCATTTCTTTAAGATTTTGATTGTTATACGATTTATTTGTTGGTTTTATTGTTGTCGTTTGAATGCAGGGACTTACGTCGCCTGCTTATTGGCTGTCGGCAGGGGTTGACACCGCCTGCCTATTATCTGTCGTCCCTTCGGGACTTTTTAGCGGGCTTCCCATTCTCCGAGTCAATCCGCTTGATTTTGCCGCCCATCAGGTAACCTTTCACCTTCACGTCGCCATAGTAATAGATGCGGCCTGAACCAGCGATGTTGTAATCCATCGACTCCAACGCGCAGCGGGTCTCGATATAACCCGAACCCGCCACGGAAAGTTCGGCGCTTTTCACCGTCCCGGCCTCGATGACGATGCCTCCCGAACCGGCAACGCTCAAATCGACATTGTCGGCTATAAGGTTCTTGCACAACAACTTGCCCACACCCGCGACATTCCAATCCAGATGGTCGGAATGAAGGTCCTTGCACACCAACTTACCCGCGCCAGCAAGGTTCATCTCGAACTCGTCGATGGTGGCCGTTTCGTCGAAAAACACGCCATACGCGCCCGCCGTGTTGATTTCCAATTTCGGGGCTTCAAACGGTGTAACGAAACTGAAGTCGCCGCCGCCCACCAGGCTGATTTCCTCCAATGTCGGGGCGGTGAGTTCGATGACGAACTTGGTTGGTTTCAAGTCGCTTTGTTGCAGCGTCTTGACCATTTCCACCTTCAGGCAATCGCCTTTTTGGTAGATGTCGACACACTCGAAAAGGTTCTCGTCGAGGGTCACGCGGCAGGAACACTTGTCGGCCACCGCGTATGTCACCGAAGCCGGCAGCGCGATGCTGATTTCGTCAAATGCCGTCACGTCGATGTCGCGCGTAACGACGTTGCCATTGCCTTCGGCGAATGTTCCTTGCGTGTACACGGTGATGGTTTTGTTGCCTTTTCCGTCGATTACGGTATCAGCCTTGTACACATTGTTTTTCTGCGCCTCAGCGCCCAGCACCGCCGCAAAAACGAGCAGTGCCACAAGAAATGATTTTTTACCCATTGCTTTACGATTTTACAGGTTCATATTTTTTACGCATTTTCACATAGCAATTGCCGTGCCAAATTTGTAATTATTTAATATTCAAATATTTAAGATTTAAGTGTAAAATACAAAATGTAAAGGTTCTTTACAGCGGTGTAAAGAAAGTTTACAATGGTTTACAACGCCATCAAATCTTCTCTCAATATAATTGAGGTTCTTGCGGAAAAAATGTCGAAAACAGGTCGCTAAAAGTCGCCATCGACAATATTCGCGACGATTTTGTCAACCACTTGGTCAAAATAAGGTTGACGCAAGAAGCAACGCAGGATGAGGCAACACTTTCCCATCAGGAAGCACGAAAGGCACTTCCACGATTTCGCGTTGATAAACATTGTTTACAGCCATTGCTCCAATCCTTTAGGAAGTTGTCCGCTACGGGATTTCAGATATACACCGTAATCCTCGGCTGCCAAACTCGGAAAATCGCTTTCTTCAAGCAGTGGATAGTCTTTCAACCGTTCAGCCAACTCATCATCAGAAAGCCTGCCATGACGAGAATGAGACCGTTTCTTGGCTTTTACCTGCGCCAAAAGCCATATTTCGACCTGCTGCTGCAGCCAAGTTTGGAACGACTCGTTGATCTGTAAGACATTTTCAGCCTCCATGACCAAACCCTCGTCTAATGATATGGGATAGGTGCACATTATAATCTTGTTTTTGCAATGCAAAAATACACATTATTTCCGAAACCGCAAAACGAACTCTGAAAAAAGCCTCCCCATTCTTCACTCCATAACACCATCAAGCGCATGGAACCGGAATGGGGAGGCTTTTGCTTTTTCTCACTTCACCATACCATCATCATAACCGCCATTCCAAAGCGTCTTCTGGCCTTTGTTGAACGCCTTGCCGTAGTTGAACTTCCATGTGAGGCCCAACACGAGCATGTTGCCGTTGTCGCTGGTCCAGTTGGTGTGAGTGTAGGGATGCACAGCGGAGAGGTTGCTGGTCTGGTACATATAGCCTTTCTTGTTGAACGGGCAATGCCATACCACGCTCGCATTTAGGTTCTTCCAATTGTATTCGGCATAGATGCTTTGCGACATCTCGCCTCCCGACAAATCCTCGCCGTACAAATACCATTCAGGCGTGAAGTCGAAGTCGCAGCCGACCACCAACTGCTTCCACACAAACTGCGCCTTGATGCCGCTGCTGAAATTGAGATTGTCGTGATAGAATTCCTCGCCTTTGGCCTCCTCCTTTTTCAGTTTGCCGTTCAGCGTAATATTCAGTCGGTCAAACAGTTGCTTGACACCAACCTCGGCCTTCAACATGAAACGCTGGTAATAGTCGGTGTTTTGTGGCGTGCCGACAAAAAGGTCAAGGTCGGAATCGTATTGATACACGCGGACAGTGGGCGAAAAGTTCCTGTAATAACTTGGAATCATACTGGCAAACCAACCCTTATTGTTATAGCGCAACCGCAATGAACCAGACAGGGTATTGTAAGGTCGCAGCGTCTCGTTACCTTGAATGGCCTCTACATCGTCCACGCGCTGCAACACGGGTGAAAGTTCACTCAGCGAAGGCAAGTATGGGATGAATCTCGCATTGGCATTAATCGACCAATGCTGGTTGACGCGCCAAAACAGCCTTGCAGTGCTCAAATTGCGGACATAGCGTCGAGTTTCGATGCCGTCGGTCACGGAGAACAACTTGACACCCGTCCCCAACGAATACATCACATTGTCGCTCAAATTGCCGTCGATGCTAGTGTAAAGATAGGTGTTGTCCTTGGTCATCTCGGTTTGGGTTTCGTAAACCACATAATCGTTGCTCGCGAAGTTATGCTGGTATTGCAGTCCTACGCGGACTTCCGCCTTTTTCAATTGCTTACCGTAAACAGCCTCACCACTGATGGCGTAACCGTTGTTCATCACCTTTGTGGGATATTCCCATTCGCTTTCCGAATCCCTGTAAATCAAATTGTTGTAATAATAGCTATGAGAATATTGCCCCACCATATTCAACTCGATCTTTTGCCTGTTCCTCATCTTGTGCGTAAAAAACAAATCCAAAGTAGGCGAGTTGCCTTTTCGGTCGGTCTGCTTGTTCATGTCCATCTGGGTAGTCGTCCCGTTTTCAGTTTCGGTGATGGTGCCCATTCCGAACCAATGGTTGTTGTCGATGTAATCGCGCAGGGTGGCCACGAACATGGTGCTGTCGTTGGGCTGGTACGTGTATTCGCCCGTGATGTTGTGGGTGATGTAGTTGAACGGGAAATTCATTTCCTGATAGCGCTCCACCTTGCGCTCATCCGCAAGGTAACTGTCGGTCATCTCGTAAGGCACATTCTTGTAGTTGCGGTGGCTCAAGTTGTACTGCAACGAAAATTCCGACTTGCCCTTGTGGTGTGCCGCCATGAGGTAGCCATCCACAAAGCCCGTGGTGAAAGCCGACTGCACCCTTGCCATCACGTTTCCGCCGTCGTCCGACTCCTTCAGCACAAGATTGATGATGCCCGACGCATTGCGGTCGAGGTAGCGGATGCCGGGGTCGTTGCTGTATTCGATGCGCAGGATTTGCTCCGGCCTGACATTGATGAAGCGGTTGAGCGGCACTTCCTTTCCGTTGATTTGCAGAATAGGTGTGCCACCGTCGATGGTGATGTTTTGCATGGCCACATCCACCTCCAAGCCAGGCAGTTGCTGCATGTCAAGCAAGGTCAGACCACGACCCGAGACTTCTGCCTCCTTAGGGTCGGGCAGCACCACAAAACGCCCTGCCTCCTCGGTGATCCGCGAGCCTTCAACCACGACTTCATCCAATTGTTCCGAGGTTTTGGGCATCAGCAATGTGCCGAGGGCTGTCACCCCACAGCGGACGGTAAGCCGCTCATAGCCGATGGCCGAAGCGGTTAGGATGTATTTCCCATCCTTGACATTGACAGAGAATGTTCCGTTCTCGTCAGAAGTCAGCCCCGCCACGAGACTGTCGTTTTGTGCCTGTTTCAGCACGATGTTGGCGAAGGCCACGGGGTTGTTGTCCTCGTCAGCCAAACGCCCACTGATGTTTTGCGCCTCAGCGCCCAGCACCGCCGCGAAAACGAGCAGTGCCACAAGAAATGATTTTTTACCCATTGCTTTACGATTTTACAGGTTCATATTTTTTACGCATTTTCCCATAGCAATCGCCGTGCCAAATTTGTAATTGTTTAACATTCAATAAATTACGATTTAGTGTAAAATGTAAAGTGTAAAGGTTCTTTACAGTGGTGTAAAGAAAGTTTACAACTAGTCCGACCATCACGATGAAAACCCATTAGGCTAATTACAGAAAATGTGATTTTTTCTATGAAAACATATCGGAAAATGTGATTTTTTGATTATTTTTGCATCCGAAAATGTGATTCAATATCATGGAACTACTTGAAAGAAAAATAGATAAGTTTCTTAATGAATGGAAGCAAAATCCTGAAAGAAAACCTTTGATTGTGAAAGGGGCTCGGCAAATCGGGAAAACAGAATCCATCAGAGCCTTTGGCCGTGCCAATTACGAGTCGGTGCTGGAGATGAATTTCGTGCTTCAGAAGAAATTCCGCAACCTCTTCAACGATGGCTACGAGGTGGATCAAATCATCAAAAACATCACCGTCCTCGAACCCTCGTGGAAAATCATCCCGAACAAAACGTTGTTGTTTTTCGACGAGTTGCAGAAATGCCCCGACTGCGCCACCTCGCTCAAGTCGTTCTGCCAAGACCGCCGTTTCGATGTCATCTGCTCAGGGTCGCTGATGGGCATCTATTATGAGGAAATCGAGTCGAATGCGGTGGGCTACAAAGAGGATTACGACATGTTTTCGATGGATTTCGAGGAGTTTCTTTGGGCCAAAGGATATTCCAAAGAACAAGTCAATGACCTTTATGCACACATGCTTTCGTTGAAGCCGCTCTCGCAGCTCGAGATGGATACTTTCATGGGCATTTTCCGCGACTATATGACGATTGGAGGCATGCCCGAAGTGGTCAAAAAATATATCGACAACGGGCACTTCGGCGGTACGCTGAAACTACAACGCCAACTATTGAAAGACTACGAAGAAGACATCACCAAATACGCGAAAGAGACCGACAAGGCGAAAATCATGGCCGTGTATAGCCACATCCCCACGTTTCTGGCGAAGGAAAACAAGAAATACCAAATCACGAAAATTGCCAGAGGTGCCAGAAACAGGGAATACATCGGTGCCGTGGACTGGCTGAAAGAGGCTGGCGTAATCAATGTTTGCTACTGCCTGAGCAATGCGGAGCTGCCGTTGAAAGGCAATTACGATGCCGACTGCTACAAAATCTACTACCACGACACGGGGCTGCTCATCGCCTCGCTCGACGAGGAGGCACAAGACGACCTCAGAACCAACAAGAATTTCGGCACATACAAAGGCGCCATCTACGAGAACGTGGTCGGCGAGATGCTGCGAAAGTCAGGGTACGAGCAATTGTATTACTACAAGCACGACAGCCCCGCCCTTGAGATGGACTTCTTCGTAAGGGATGCCCATTCGCTAATCCCCGTGGAAGTGAAAGCCAAAGACGGAGCCACGGCTTCGCTGAACAACCTCATCAAATGGAGTTCGTACCCCGACGTGAAATACGGCATCAAGTTCGGCTACAAAAACATCGGCTGGAACGGCAGTTTCTACACTTTTCCCTACTTTCTTGCTTTTTTGCTGAAACGGTTCCTGAAGGAGAGGCAAACCTAATCCCCTCACTCCTTCTTCAAAACCGCAGCTGGATTGGTGCGGGCGGTGCGCACGCTTTGCCAGATGACGGAGACGAAGGCCAACAGCACCACCACCAAGCCCGCCGCCGCGAAAATCCACCACGAGAGGGCGATGCGGTGCGTGTAGTCCTCAAGCCAACGGTGCATCACGAACCACGACACGGGGATGCCCACCACGAAGGCGATGCCGACCAACTTCATAAACGACAGCACCAGCTCGCGCAACACGCCGCCATAGTCGGCGCCAAACACTTTCTTCACCGCCACCGCGCGACGCTCCTGCTGCATATAGTAGGAACTCATCGCAAACAAGCCCAAGGCCGAAACGAGCATCGAAAGCAGGGTGAAAATCAGGACGATGCGGAGGATGCGGCTTTCGTTGCCGAACACGCCCTTGATTTGGTCTTCGAGGTAATAGGCCTGAAACATCTTGTCGGGGAAGAACTCCTTCGTCACCTGCTCCAAACGGTCGTAAGCCTCTTTGTGATCGCCCTTCACCTTGACCAACAAATTCCACGGATAATCGTCGTCGGGGTTTTCGCCACGATTAAAAATCAAGGCCGCACTCTGGTCCCATTCCAACGGGCGGATCTTGAAATCGTAGTAGATTCCGCCGATAAGCAGTGTGCCATTTCCGGCGGATTGGATTTCCGTGGCTGTCTCTTCAATGCCAATCTGCTTGAAAGCGTATTCATTGAGCCAATACTCCTTGGTGGGTATGTGGTTGTCCTGCTTGACTCGAAGCCCCAAAATGTCGAAATAGTGTTGGTCGCCCTTAATCTGTTGGAACGACACCCAATTGCCGTTTTCCAGTTCCACCGTCCAGTTGTTGGTACCGAGTAGCGGCGTTCCGTTACCTTGGCCCACATCCTCCACCATCGGCTCGGCGCGATAGGCATCGAGCATAGCTTTCATTTCGCCCGATGTCCCGTAAGCGTTGTCCATCACGAGGATGTCTTTCGTATTGTAGCCCAAGTCGTAGTTAATCATATATTGCGTCTGCAAGTAAATCGTCAGGGCGGCGACGAGCATCACCACGGCCACGGCGTTCTGCACCACAATGATGACAGGGCCATACACTGTTTTGGTTTTCAGCCGCAACGAGCCGCGCACAATCTCGATGGGTTGCACCTTTTGGATCATCAAGGCGGGGACAAGGCCGGAAACAAAGCCCAAAACCAAAACGAAACCAACGGCAATCAACACATTAGTCACATTTACAGCGCCAAGCACCGAAACCTGATAGCGCAAAATCTCCGATGCCTTGGGCGCAAGGGCTTCGGCAAGCAAGATGGCCAAACCCATCGCCACGGCGCAAAGCAAGGTGCTCTCGCCTATCATCTTCAAGAAAATGCCTGCCTTGGTCGCCCCGACGAGCCTTCGCGTGGCCATTTCCTTGGCGCGGAAGCCGATAAGTGCGGTGGAGAGGTTGACGTAATTGAGGATGGCGAAGGCCAAGAGCATCAGACACATCGCAAGCAACAGGTTCACGAAACTACGGTTGCCGAAGCTGATGGTGTTCGTCCAATCAACGTTCCCGTCTTTCAAGAAATAGACATCGCGCAGCGGGATGATGCGCACGTCGTCATACTTTTGCTTATAAACCCAGAAGTTTTCCTCGCACCAAGCCAAAATGTCGTCGTGACGGGCGTTCAAGTCGGCGTTAGGATAGGTCATCACGAAGCAGATGCCGCCACCAGCATTGTCCATTCTTTCATTGTGAGATTTGTTAAGCATAGGCATCAAATCGCCTCGAAGCAACACATCCGGGGTTTGCAGAATGCTGTTCCCAAAGTCCTTCAGCACACCGCAAATCGTCAGTGGCGAGTTTTCCCCACCTTTCAATGCAATTTGCTGCCCAACAGGGTCTTTATCGGCAAAATGCGCATTGGCGAAAGCCTCGCTCACCATACAGCGGTCCCACGAGATTTTCCAATCCTCCTTCGAGCCTTCAACGAGGTCGTAGCTGAACATCTCGAAGAAGCAGGAATCCGCCATAGTGACGCTACCGTAAACCGGCTTTCCGTCGAGGTTGAACTCATAATTTTCAGCATAGTTGGCCACGCAAGCCGACTTTTCGATTTCAGGGAAATTGTTGCGCAGATGCTTGTCGAACCAATAGCCCATATTGAGGTTTTTTTCGTTGGCGACGACATAGATTCGGTCGGCGTTCTTTTGGAAAGTGTCGGTCGAGAGTTGCCGTTGCACATACACCGCAAGGAGCAGCACGAAAGCCATCGAGACGGTCAAGCCCAAAAGGTTGATGAGGGCGTAGAGTTTGTTCCGCATTAGGAAGTTCCAGAATGATTTCATATTCGTATGTATTTAATATTCAAAAATTTAAAGATTTAAGATTCAAAGATTTAAGGTTTTGCCTGTTTGGGGTATTTTGACTCCCCCGCCCTGCGGGCACCCCCTCAAGAGGGGGATGCCTACCGGGGTCGGGCCTGTCGGGGTACTGCCGTAGGTCGCAACCTACGGTTAATAGGGTATCGCCCCTACGGGGCTGGCCTGCCGGACCCAAGTTCTGCGTCGCTTTGCGCTTCCCCCTCTTGAGGGGGGCAGGGGGGAGTCCAAAGACCCGCTTCGCGCCATCACAAATTCAGTATTCATAATTCATAATTCAAAACACTAGCACTTCCGAGTCGCCGAAGCCGTCATAGCTCGAAGTGATCACCTTCTCGCCTGGCTCCAAGCCTTCCACCACCTCGTAATACTGCGGGTTCTGCCGCCCAATCTTGATATCGCGGCGCGTGGCCTTGCTACCATCGGGACTGACCACGAAGACCCACTTGCCGCCCGTCTTCTGGTAGAACGCACCACGCGGGATGAGCACGGCCTCCACGGGCTGGCCCAACTGCAGGTTGAGGTAATAGGTCTGGCCGCTGCGGATGTTGTCGGGCTGCTGGCCTACAAACTTGAAGTCGGCCTTGAACTTGCCATCGCGCACCTCGGGATACACCTTGCGGATTTGCGCCTGATAGCGCTCGCTCTGCCGCTCGAAGGTGGCCTCCAAACCCGCCGACACGCGGTCGATGTAATGCTCATCCACCTGGGCCTCAATCTTATAGCTATCCAAGTTGTTGATTTGCCCAATCTTCGAGCCTGCCGCCACGCTTTGGCCGAGCACCACGTCCAAGAGGCCCAGTTCGCCATCGATGGGCGCCTTGATGGTGAGGTTTTCCTTGCGGTGGCGAATCATCAGCATATTGACGCGCATGTTCTCAAGGCTCTCGCGCATCTGCGTGATTTCCACCGAGCGGTAGAGGCTGTCTTGCTTGGCGCGGTTGCGCACGAGGCCGAGGCGGTCGTTGCTGAGCTGGTAGTCCTCTTCGGCCTTCAGGAAGTCCTCGCGGGCGATGAGGCCATCGTCGAAGAGTGCCTTCTGCGCTTCGTAGCTGCGGCGGTTGCGGCGCACTTCGGTCTGCAGCTGCATCTTCTCCTGTTCGAGGCTCAGCTTCTGCTGCTCCATCTGGATCATCGTGTTGCGCAGGATGTTCTCCTTCTCGGCGAGTTCGGCCTCGGCGTTGAGGATTTGCATGTCAAGGTTCTCGTTGCTGAGGATGAGGATGACATCGCCGGCTTTGACGCGGCTACCTTCCTCGGTGACAATCTGTTGCACTACTCCGCCCTCCAAGGGGCTGATTTGGATGGTGGTCATCGGGGCCACTTGTCCGCTGATGCGGATGTAGTCGTTGAACTCGCCCGAGGTCACCGTCCCGATGCTGATGTTGTCGGCGTCGACACGCAGTTTGGTGGCATCGTCGCGGAAAATGAGCCACAAGATGAAGATGAGCAGCAAAGCACCGCCCCAAAACGGCAACGCTTTCTTGGTGAACGCACGAGCGATGCCTTTTTTCTTTTCGATTTTTCTGTCCATTGAACTGATTTCCATATCGCTGATTTTTTTATTGATTGATTTCTTGTTGTTGTTATGCAGGGGTTTACACCGCCTGCTTATTATCTGTCGCCCCTTCGGGGCTGGGCCTGCCGGGGTCTTCGGACTCCCCCGCCCTGCGGGCACCCCCTCAAGAGGGGGACGGCCTGCCGGACGCTGGCCTGCCAGAGTGCTGCCGTAGGTCGCGACCTACGGTTAATAGAGTATCGCCCCTTCGGGGCTGGGCCTACCGGACCCAAGTTCCTCGTCGCTTTGCGTGTCCCCCTCTTGAGGGGGGCAGGGGGGAGTCCAACAACCCGCTTCGCGCCATCCATTCCATTCATATAATCCATAGTTTATAATTTATTGTCAAACGAAAATCCCCATAGCATAATTCGTACCAAACTTGTAATTATTTAATATTCAAATATTTAAGATTTATGTGTAAAATATAAAATGTAAAGGTTCTTTACAGTGGTGTAAAGAAACTTTACAGTGGTTTACAATTATTCCGAAAGGTCAGTCCAGCCTTACAGCCTATCCCTTTCCTCCTCACTCACCGATCTCGAATTGAGCCTCACCTTCGATTGACCAAACTTGTAGGTGACATTCAGCATGATGTTCCTTCCATCGCTGTCAAAGAAGACCAACGAATTGCCTCGTAGGATGCTCTGCTGCCAATAGAGCATGGAGTTGAATATGTCATTGGCACTCAGTCGTACGGTCAGGTTGTTGTTGAGGAAACTCTTCTCCAAACTGGCCGAGAGGTCCCACAGTTCTTTCACGGTGACACCTTCCGATGGATAAGGCGTTCCGTAATAGAAATTCAGATTGAATTTCACATCGTAGGGCAAGGTCAGCATATTGCCGACATTAAACATGGCGAAGTTCCTATTGTTCTGCTTTAGGATACCATCTTCCTCCTTTTCATAATAGTTCCTGCCAAAATAGACGGAACTGTAAAGATACCACCACTTGGTGACATTCCCGTTCCAAGCGATAGAGCCGAAAAAGTTCTGAGTGTGGTCGCCGTTTCTGTAACGAGATTCTCCTAAATCAAGGTTTTCGGCATTTTGGTAGAGTTCCCTATAAATCGGGTCGATGAGGTAATTGTAGCCGAAACGCACCGAGAGTGAAATGGGGAAACTGGCGAAAACCTGCGCCGAATGGATATGGGTGTTGATTAGGTTGGGGTTGCCCTGGGTGATGAGCAATGAATCAATGTACATACTGGGGTTCAAGGCATCCAACGAAGGACGCACGATGCGCTTCGAGTAGGATGCGCCTATCGCGTAGCCTTGGGCGGGCTTGTATTGCACGGTGGCATTCGGGAAAAGTCCGGGCTTCGTGTAGTCCACTTGGGGAACGTCGTTCAAATAGTTGTGGCGATCCACATACTCAAACCGCAGTCCGGCGGTGGCCGACCACTTGTCGGAGAAATTGTGCGCAACGCTGGCGTATGCGGCAGCATTCGACTCGTCGGAATGGTAGTGCTGCAATAGGTTGTTTGTTCCTGTCAAGTCAACGTGGTTGTCGGTTTGAATCAAGGAGTATTTCGCTCCCGTCGTGAACGTGGTCTTGCCGTTCCTGAACGGCAGTGTATAGTCCACACTCCCCACATAGATGCCCGTGTTGCCATAACCTTTGTTGAGGTTCAAAATGCCTTGGCTCTCACTTCCGTCAACGATGTTGCGGAAAGCATCCTCGTCGTTATAGCGGTTGTAGGTGTAGTCCAAAGTCACGTTGAGGTTCTGGCCGAGACTGTCGATGTCGTAGTTGAAGAACAGCGTGTTGTTGCTTCGCAGGTTCTTGTCATTGGTGTTGGTCACGGTCTTGAAATCCGTATGATTGTCCGCCCAAAAATGGGTGCTTTGCTCGCGCAAGCTTGTGCCATTGCCCAAGTTGTTGTTGCTCTGCAAGCCGATGGTCATTTTCGGGGTCAAAGCGTATTCCAGCATCAGTTTCGCATTGTGACCTTGGTTTTTAGAGAGATTGTAGGCTCGGTGCTCGATCATTGAGTAACCCATCACGTCCTCGTTGTTGATGGTGTGCGTGTTGCGTCCGTTGAAACCGTAATAGAGGTTGGCCGAAAACTTGTTTTTCGAGAAGGTGACATCGGCAAAGGCGCGCTCGCTCCAACGCCGCGCTTTGGTCACCGTGCCGCCGAGGCGCACCGAGAAGTCGTCGTTGCGCCGCAGGGTGACGATTTTCACGATGGCCGTAGCGTCGGCCTCATATTGCGACGACGGATTGTGGATGATTTCGATGGACTTGATGTTTTGCGGGTTCAGGTTATAGACCTCTTCCATCGAATACACGCGCCGGTTGTTGATGTAAACGATGGGCGACCCTTGCCCGATGACGGAGAGGTTGTTCTGCCCATCCACCAAGAGGCCAGGCGTCTTTTTAAGCATATCTATGCCATCGGCACTCGATGAGAGCAAGGTGCTTTCCACTCCAACCACCGTCCTGTCGGGCAGGCTGGTGATTTCGGGTCGCTTGGCCGCAATGGTCACCTCTTGGAGTTGCGAAGAAACGACGCTCATTTTCAGCGTTCCCAGATTGCCTTTGGGCTGGCTGACGAACTGCGGCTCATAGCCTACAAAGGTGATTTTCAGCAGGTCGCAAGCCATATCGAGGGTAAAGCGACCGTCATTGCCGGTGGTCACGCCACCGAGGAAAGTGCTGTCGGGCAGTTGCATCGCCACGACGGTTGCGTAAGGGATAGGCGCGTCGGTTTCATCCACCACACGGCCTGTGATGTTTTGCGCCTTTGCGCCAAGTACTGCCAAGCAAATGAGCAGTGCCGTGAAAAATGATTTCTTGTCCATAATACTGTAATTTAAAGGTTGATAATTGAACTTGCATTTGGCATTGCAATCGCTGTGCCAAATTTGTAAATCATTAAAAACCAATAAATTACAAAAACAGTATTTTGTAAAGTGTAAAGGTTCTTTACAGTGGTGTAAAGATACTTTACAGTCGTCCAAAAACGACCGGCGAATTGGATCGTCACAAAAAACATAGAAATTCAGCCAAAATCAGAAAAAATAACGCATTTTGGCTGAATTTCTTCGAGGTACGAAATCGCACTCACCTATATGGTCATCGGCGGCGTGCCCTTCTATATGGACAGCATTCGCCCCGACCGGACGATGGCCGACAACATCAACGCCATATACTTCGACAAGGAAAAGGCTCGACAGGAATTCAAAGATGTTTACACAGGCCTCTATTCAAGCTCCGAGATTTACATCAACGTCATCCGTGAGTTGGGCAAACGATTCTACGGAATGACGCGCGACGAACTGCTCAACGCCGTCGACAAGAAAGGTGGCGGCACATTCTCCGGCGTACTCGAAAACCTGATGGACTCAGGCATCATCAGGAGCTACACCCTATACGGCGGCCCAAGGAAACAGACCATCTACCAACTTGTCGACTTCTTCACCTTGTTTTATTTGCGTTTCGTCGAAAATTCCGACTTCACCTCTTGGCGGTCGCTGCAACGAAGCAAACCCTTCTACACCTGGGCGGGCAACACCTTCGAGCTATTGGTCATCGATCACATGCCTCAATTGGCCAACGCACTCAGAATCAAGGAATACGCCACACCATTCAGTTGGAGAGGCGAAACGCCCGACGGCGAAGGCGTTCAGGTCGACCTCATCATTCCCGCCACCGCCGAGCGGGCCGACTACATCTGCGAAATGAAGTTCTCTGAAGGCAAATACACCTTGTCGGGCGACGATGCCGAAGCAATCATGCGAAAAACATCCGCCGTAAGAAGCTCCAAAATCCACAAGCCGAGCCATTCGATTTATATCACCATTATGACCACATTCGGAACAACTGACTCAAAGCATAAAACCATTATAAATGACATACTTACATTAGATTCCTTGTTTTAGAAATTCAGCCAAAACCAAGAATTTTCATTGGTTTTGGCTGAATTTCTATGAAAACAAACTTGCAATCACTCCTTCTTCAAAGCCTCCGCAGGATTCGTCCGCGCGGCCTTCAAGGTCTGCCAGAGCACCGAGAGGAAAGCCATCAACATCGCCACGACGACGGCCACAATGATGATCCAGCCGTAATGCTCAATGCGATAGGCGAAACGATCGAGATACTTGCCGCAGAGCCAAACGGCCAATGGCGCTCCGACAACCGCCGCGATGCCAACCAAAACCATATAGTCCTTCACCGAGCGCCACAACTCGCCCTCCACCGTGCCGCCAAACACCTTGCGCACCGCGATGCTCTTGGTGCTTTGCTCGCTGTAATACGTGCTCATCGCGATAAGGCCAAGCAAGGAAATGAGCACCGAAAGCACCATAAACAGTTCGAGCAGGCGCATGGCCATTTTTGCAGGTCGAAGCAACAAGTTGTTAAGGTCCTGCACATAGCCGTTTTGGGCGGCCTCTACATAGGTGCCGTTCATCGCCTCCGAATAGTCGCGATAGGCCTCCAAGATGGCTTTCTCGGTCTCTTTGTAATCACCTGAAACGTCAACCATCACGCCGTTGCCCCAAATCAAGTCCTCTGCCTTGGCGATGATGACCGCCGAATATTGGTTAGGTTCGGAAGCCGCTGCCGACCGTGTCGGGATGTCCTCAAAGATGCCGCCCACGGTCTCGGGTCGAGAGCCATTGATGCGCATGTGTCGGGGGTAATAATTCACCGTTGAGTCGTTCAAAGCGAGTTTTTCGGCCAAAGTTTTCGACATCCAGACCGAATTGGTTTTGGGTACGCCAAAATCCTCAACAACCTGCAAACCGAGCATATTGAAATAGGTCTCGTCGCAAAGGATAAGTTGCATGTTCACCATTTCGCCGTCGGGCGTTTTGACGCTGGTGCCCATGTTCATCTGCCCCGCGAAACCCCGACCGTAGCCTACTGCTTTCACGTTCGGGATCTTCTCCAAACGGTCGATGAGCGGAACCAAATCGGCATAATCCCTCACCCAGCATTGCAACGAATACAAGCCCTCCGAACGCATGTTGGTGGGGCGATTCATCATGTGGCGCATCTGCACCTCCATCAGCAGTGCCATGGCAATCAGGACAATGGTGATGGTGTTTTGGAACACAATGAACACCTTGCTGAAGACCCTTTTGGTTTGAAGCCGATAGGTGCCGCGCACCACGTCAATCGGCTCGAAACGCGAGGCGATGGCCGCTGGCGCGATGCCCGCCAAAGTGCCCAACAGCACAACCGCCACAAGATAAGCTGCCACAATGCCCACAGACCACTCAAATCGAACAGGAACAAACTGCTCAAACGGTGCATAGATGCCAAATTCGCCGCCCGAAACACTATGCAGCAAACTGTTCATCATCGGGAGAAAAGCGTAAGCCACCAAGAATGCCAAAACAAAAGACATTGCCGTAAACACCACGGACTCAAGGATATATTTCATCACTATTTGACCTTTCGTGGCTCCATGAAGCCGCCTTGTGGCCATCTCTTTGGCGCGTTTTCCCGAAAGGGCCATGTTGAGGTTGACATAATTGAAAATGGCCGAAAGCAAGAGCAACAGCACCACCACTGCCAACATTTGCAACACCGACTTGTTACCTTTCTTGAACATCCACTGGTTTTCGAAGAAAAAGACTTCCGGAAGCGTGTAAATCGGCATGGCACTCACGAAACCGTCGGAATAATTGGGCAACCCAACCGCCTCGACTTTTTTCGCAAATTGCTCACGGTCAGTACCTTCGTAAACTTTTATCAAAGTCATATACGAGCCAATGGAAGTGAATGGTTCCTGCTCACCCGACACATACAATTCATTGAACTCGGGGTTGAAAAGCACATCGGTGTAAGGCACCATCGAGTTAGCGGCATCCTTAAACACGCCACAAACCACGCCTTCAATTTTTTCATCGAAATAAGTGACTTTGAGCGGTTTACCAATAGCATCGCCATTGAAGGCTCCGTTAGCAAGCGACTCGGACACAAGACAATGCCCTTTGAGGCGGAACTCATCGAGATTGCCGTCAATCAAAATGAGGCTTGGGAAGAGTTCAAAAAGCTCCGGGTCGGCCTCGGTAACTACGGCACTGACAGGCTGTTCGTCGCCAACGGTAATGTAACCATCCCCATCGGCATTGCTGATGCGGCACACGGCTTCGGCCTCGGGGAGCTTGTCCTCAAAGACGGCCTTGTCCCACCACGATAGCGACATATAATCTTGGTTTCCAACGGCATAAACCCTGTTTCGATAGGGATTGCCGTAGGCCACGGAATACTGTTGGTACACATAGTTGCCAATCAAGATGACGAAGGCAATGGAAATGATGAGGCCCACCGCCTCGATGACGGTGTAGAGTTTGTTTCGGCCTAAGAATTTGAGGTAACTGCTCATAATTGAGGGATTTAAGATTTAAAGATTCAAAATTTAAAGATTTAAGATTTAGATTTTGCCTGTCGGGGTCTTCTGACTCCCCCGCCCTGCGGGCACCCCCTCAAGAGGGGGACGGCCTACCGGACGCTGGCCTGCCGGGGTGCTGCCGTAGGTCGCGACCTACGGTTAATAGAGTATCGCCCCTTCGGGGCGGGCCTGCCGGACCCAAGTTCCTCGTCGCTTTGCGCCGCGCCGCTTTGCGCTTCCCCCTTTGCAAAGGGGGTGCCCAACGGGCGGGGGATTCAACAACCCGCTTCGCGCCATCCAGTTCCTTTGTTCAATCTGTAGTTTATAATACATATTCAATTGTTCTTCAAAGACTTAATCGGATTCATCCGTGCAATCCTGTTGCTGCACAAGACGACTACCACGGTGACGATAAGCAAAACCGCAACCGCCCCAGCAACGAAGTAGAGCGGCGAAAGGCCGATGCGCTCGGCGAACTGCTCCAACCACCTGTGGGCGACGAAGAAGGCACCGATACTGGCCAAGACCGCCATCACCAACGAGAGTTTCAGCACGTCCCAGGCGAAGATGCGCAACACGTCGCGAGCCGTCGCGCCGTTGATTTTGCGGATGGCCATCTCCTTGCTGCGGCGGTTCGACTCGTCGCGAACGAAGCCGACAAGACCCAAAACGGCAATCATCAAGGCGAAAATGGCACCGATGAAAATGGTGTTGCGCATCTTGCGGCTGTCGTCGTAGGCCGAGCGCATCTGGTCGGACCACGACAGGATTTGCACCTGCTTGCCGTCCAAGGCCGTAGCAATCGCCTCGGTCACTTTTTGCATCGCAGCCTCGTCGAGTTTCGCGTTCGTCCTGAAAACCACATACGGCATATACGACTTGCCATCGTCGAGCGAGCCATAGAAACGCACACTCGGGCGGGTGTCGAGGTCAACGAGGTTATTGATGCGGATGTCGCGGTAAACGCCCGAAATGGTGAAAGGAGCCAACTCCATTCCCCAGTTGCCGTGACCCGTGATTTGCACTTGCTTGCCCACTGCGCCATCGCTCCAGTCGGCAAAGTCGGCCATCCGTTTCACAAAGGCCTCGCTCACAGCCACTTCCGTGGAATCGGCAGGGATGCGACCATCCACAAAGTCGAACCCCATCATCTCATAGAAACCTGGTGTGGCTTCGTAGCAGTCGGCCACGTTGAACAACTCGCGGTCGTCGCCAGGCAAATACACATTGTCGCCGCTGGCGTAGGAAAGCGGCAGATGATAAGCCACGCCCGTATGCGTCACCTCGGGCATTTGGCTCAAAGTTTCCACCACGCGCCTTTGTGCGGCTTGGTCGCCGTCGTACATGGACATATAATAGGTGTTCTCGTAGTTGTAGCCCGGGTCGGAGTTGACCATTTTCTTGTATTGCAAGGCCACAATGAGAAGCATCGTCGCGACAAAGACATTGATAAACACCTGAACGCCAAGCAGTCCGATTTTCCAGCGGCGCGAGTTTTCGGTATAGTTGCGGAAAGCCACAGAAACGGGAATGCGCATAAAAAGCTGTGCGGGCACAAAGACCGAGACAAGCAGCACGAACAGCAGCACCCCACCGATGGCCCAAACGCTTTGCGGGATGAGCAGCGTCTCGAAAGGAACGCCCAACAGGTTTTGGATCAACCCTTTGGATGCGAAAATGATGGCCGCAGCCAAAACGAGCGACAGCAACAGATGAACGAATGCCTCACGCGCCAGCAACGAATGGATATTGAAGGCCGTGGCGCCATAGCACTTGCGCACCCCGATTTCCTTGGCGCGACGCACCATCGACGAAATGACGATGAGAATGTAATTCAGCAAAC
>Ga0310697_10000818_pt1 | contig 39436 bp, 34 predicted proteins | sample 172DNAGHGlowgp2_FD_203883 | JGI IMG/M metagenome (GOLD analysis project Ga0310697, IMG submission 203883) | Sheep rumen microbial communities from Palmerston North, Manawatu-Wanganui, New Zealand - 1728 DNA GHGlow gp2 (v2) (version 2) | ecosystem: Host-associated > Mammals > Digestive system >...
TGGGGTTTGGGGTGTGGTTGGGGGTGGGGTTAGGATGGTTGGGGTTGGGATGTGGGGGGTTAGGAGAGGTAGCGTTCGAGGGCGGTGCGGAGTTCGACGGGGGTTATGCCGTGGTGGATCTGGCCGTCGATGGCGTAGCTGATGGCGCCGGTTTCTTCGCTGACGATGACGGCGAGGACGTCGAGCTGTTCGGTGACGCCGATGGCGGAGCGGTGCCGGAGGCCGAGGTTGGGGTCGATGTCGAGGCGAGAGGTGACGGGGAGGATGCAACGAGCGGCGACGAGGTGGTTGCCGTGGGCGATGACGGCGCCGTCGTGGAGGGGCGAGTTTTTGAAGAAGAGGGTCTCGATGAGGGCGCTGGAGGCGAGTGCGTCGATGCGTTCGCCGGTTTCGATGATTTCCTCCACTTCGTTGTTGCGCTTGAAGATGATGAGTGCGCCTGTCTTGGACTGCGACATGTGCATGCATGCGCCGACATAGGCTTCGTAGCTTATGGAGCCGGACTGGTTCTGGAGGCGCGAGCGCCAGAACTGGAGTCGCTTCCAGAGGCTTTGGTCGAGCTGGGTCTTGGTGCCGAGGAAGAGGAGGAATTTGCGGATTTCGGGTTGGAAGATGACCACGAGTGCCACGAGCCCGACGCTGGCGACGGCGCTGAGCATGGCGCCGAGGAGGCGCATGCCGAGGACGTCGGCCAGGCGCCAGGCGGCCAGGAGGATGACGAGTGCCCAGAAGATGAGCATGACGTTGGTGCCGCGGGCCATGCGGTAGATGTAGTAGATGAGCACCGCCACGATGGCGATGTCGAAGATGTCGATGATGCGGACGGCGGGGAGGCCGAGGATTGCTAATGTGTTCATTGTTGTTGTTTTTTACGGTTTGTTTTTTTCAGGCGGGACGGCGGTGGTCCCGGTTTTTTGCAGGCGGGGACGGCGGCGGTCTCAGGGTTTTGCAGGCGGGACGCCTGCGGTCCCGGAGGTTTTGTAGGCGGGACGCCTGCGGCCCCGGAGGTTTTGCAGGCGGAACGGCGGCGGTCCCGGGGGTTTTGCAGGCGGGACGGCGGCGGTCCCGGGGGTTTTGCAGGCGGGACGGCGGCGGTCCCGGGGGCGTTACGGTCAGGGGAGGGAGGTTTTCATTTTTTGCATGAGGGTTATGGTTTCGGCGGCGGGTCGCGGGTCGTGGACGCGGAGGATGGAGGCGCCGCGGTCGAGGGCGATGGCGTCGAGGGCGATGGTGCCGGGGAGGGCTTCGTCGGGGGTCAGGGCGAGGGGTTGGTAGATCATGCGTTTGCGGCTAAGTCCCACGAGGACAGGCTCGCGGAAGAGGGAGGTGAGCTCGTCGAGGCGGTCGAGGAGGCGGAGGTTTTCGTCGGCGTTTTTGGCGAAGCCGAAGCCCGGGTCGAGCCAGACGTCCTTCACGCCGAGGCGGTAGAGGGTGTCGAGGCGGGAGGAGAAGAAGCGCACGATGTTGTCGACGAGGGTGTCGGGGTTCGCTGCGGCGTCTGCCGGGACGGGGGAGTGGACCTGGCGGGTGTGTTGCAAGCCGCCGTGCATCAGGATGTAGGGGACCTGTAGTTCGGCGACGGTGTTGAACATGAGCGGGTCGAGGTCGCCACCGCCGATGTCGTTGACGATGTCGGCGCCGGCTTCGACGGCGGTGCGAGCCGGGAGGGCGAAGCAGGTGTCGACGGAGATGACGGCGTCCGGCAGTTCGGAGCGTAGCAGACGCAGGGCCTGAGCGAGGCGGAGGGCCTCTTCGTCGGGCGGAAGGAGCTGAGCGCCAGGGCGCGACGAGGAGGCGCCGAGGTCGATGATGTCGGCTCCGTCGGCCAGCAGACGATGGGCGTGGGCCAGCATGGCGTCGGGGGAGCGGTGGCGTCCGCCGTCGTAGAAGGAGTCGTCGGTGATGTTCAGGATGCCCATCACTACGGGACGCCGGTATTCGACGAGGCGTCCACGGGCTACGATGCTGAATGGGGTCATGTCGATTGTTTTTTTTTGTGGCGGGTTGGGTGGCTGTTTGCCGGTGGGTTTATTATATGTATTATATCTATATTTATATGTGTTCGGGGGGTAGAGGGGACCCAGAGAGGGGGTAGAGAGGACCCAGAGAGGGGGTAGAGAGGACCCAGAGAGGGGGTAGAGAGGGTGGTCAGAGGGTGAAGCGGAATTCGAGTCGGATGAAGCCGCGTTTGTCGGCGGGCAGGAGGTCGGTGTAGGAGAGGCGTCGCACGTAGTCGACGCGGATGAAGCGGAGGATGTTTTCGATGCCGATGCTGAACTCCATGTAGGGGGTGGCGGTCAGCGGCGAGGTGCCGTCGGGGAGGCGGTAGAGGCCGGCGTTGCCGGGGAGGGAGGGGTTGTTGGCGTCGGAGAGGGAGCCGACGAGGATGTTGAAGCCGACCACCTCGCGCCAGCCCAAGAGGTTGACGAGTGGTATGTGGTTCAGAATCCAGCCTTTGAGGTGGTAGGCGGCGAAGAGTGCGGCGTAGCGGTCGGCGACGAACTCCATGGGGCGCATGGTGTTGAACGAGGTGTTGGAGAGGAAGAGGCCGTCGTTGCCGTTGGGGAAGTAGAGCTGTGGGTAGGGGGCTTTGTTCCAGACGATGCCGGAGTGCAGCCGCAGGTCGATATGGCCGAACGACGAGAGCCAGAAGCGCTTTTCGACGGCGAGGTGGGTGTGGTTTATGAGGGAGCCGTCGAGGAGGTAGACAAGGCGGTGGGTGAGGTTGACGGTGGGGTAGTCGAGAGCGAGGCGCAGGTTGTTGCCGTTGCCCATGCGTCGGTTGTCGACGGCGCGTCCGGGGTTGAAGGTGAAGGTGGTAGCCCACTCGGCCATGTCGATGCGGTCCAAGCGGCGGAGGGTTCCGTCGGGCTGGTATTGAAGGTATTCGAGAATGCCGGCCGGCTCTTGGAAGCGGTATTCGAGACGAGTGTCGAACCCGAGACCGCTGCGCCACTGGCGTCGCAACAGGGCGGAGGCGCGCCATGTGTACATGACGCCGCGGCCGCTGCTGTTGGACATGAGGATGTTGTCGCGGTCGAAGTTGTCGAAGGCCATGCCAGGGGCTTCGATGTCGTATGACGAGCTGAGGCTGAAGAGGTTGTGGGGCGCTTCGTGAGAGTGGTGGTATTTGTCGTCGAAGGTGTAGGTGTAGGTGGCGTTGTATTTCAGCCGCTGGTCGTCGAAGCCGTAGGCCACATAGCCTTCGCCGAAATGGCGCGGGTTCAGCTTGGCGGTTGTCATGCCGCCGAGACGCAGACGCCAACCCTCGGTGAGGTTGTGGCTCAGGGTGTTGTAGATGGGGCCTATGTCGAATCGGCTTTCGGCGCGGTGGCGGTGGGTGGGGATATATCCGCTGAGGACAATCTTGCCAAGGGTGCGGAAGGTGCGGAAGCCGGTGTGGTGTTCCAGCTCGGCGCGCATCTCGCCAAAGGCGGCCTCTTCGGGGGTGAGAGGCAGGGGGCGAGTCAGGGAGCTGTCGCCGTGCAGCATACGCTTGGCGAGAGGGGCTTCAGCCTGGCCGCTCAGTGCGTCGAAGAGGCTGTCGGGCAGAAGGGTGGCGGTGTCGCCGATGGTGTAGTTGGAGAAGTGGCGCACCTGGTGCAGGTAGAGTTTCTGTATCTTGCGTCCGACGTAGACGCGCAGGTATGTGTCGCAACGCTGCGGGAGGTAGTGTCCGCTGCTGTCGCGGGAGAAGGTCTGGACGACGTTGATACCCTGGACGAAGTTTATGACCACGTGAGGTGAGACAGACATCTCGTAGCGAGTGAGGGCGTAGCTGCTGTCGAGGGCTACGTACATGCGGCCGGTGAAGCCGTAGGTTTCGCTGCTTGCAGGTACAAAGGAGAGCTCCACGCAGCGCTGCCCGTCGACGAGTGTGGTGTCGGTGATGTAGTAGCGGTAGAAGAGCAGTCCCAGGGTGGGGGAGAGTGGGCTTACGAAGTGGTTGAGCATGACGGAGATGTCGTTGTCGTAGATGTCGATGGGGGAGAAGATGGCGTCAATGTTGGCGTCCAGCCCCTCTTCGCCAAGCATGCGGCCGATGCCTTCGAGACGCCGTCCGGTGAGCAGAGAGCGGTGTCGGCGCGGCGAGCGAGTGTAGCTTTGGTTGAGCACCTGTTCTTGCATTGACAACGGCAGAATGGGAGTGTTGTCGAAGATGGTGTGGCCCACGTATTTCTGCAGGAAGGAGTAGTGTCGCAGCAGCAGGTGGTGTTCGTAGTCGGGGTGAAAGTCGTCGAGGCTCATGGTGAGTTTCTCGTATACGGAGCGGCTGTAGCAGTCGAGGCTTTCTATGCGGTTCGAGTCGGCGTGGTCCATCACTTTGCGGGCCAGTTCCACGGCCGGGTTTCCGCGTCGACGGTAGCGGCGCCGTTTGCCGCGGTTGGCGGAAATCTCGACGGTGCCGAGCTGGTGGGCTTGCGGTTTCAGTTTGATTTTTATGCGCCGTTGGGTGGTGCCGGGCTGAATGTCGAAGGTGGCGTCTTCGTAGCCCATCATGTGGACCACCAAGTGTCGATAGGGTTCTGTGGTGGAGAGGGAGAATCGTCCGTCCATGTCGGTGACGGTGCCTATGGTGGTTCCATCGAAGCGGACGGAGGCGAACGGGAGAACTTCGCCGCTGACGGCGTCGTAGATGCGTCCGTGCAGTTCGGTGGCGGTTTGGGCTGACGCGGTATAGGCAAACAGTAGCATAAGGGAGAGTGTCAGTAGTTTTTTCGTAGACATGGCAGACGGGGATTGGTTGAGGGAAGGGTGTTATTGTCTCTTGGTGTTGAGGTTTTTGGCGGCGGATTTGGAGGGTATTTGCGAGATTACCACTCCGCCGACGACGATCACTATGCCTGCGATGTTGCTCCAGCTGAATGACTCTTGGCCGATGGCTACTGCGGCGAGGAGCGAGAAGATGGGGATTGCGTTGTTGAAGATGCAGGCTTCGGAGGCGCCAAGGGTGCGCACGCCGAGGTTGTAGCCGGCGTAGGCGAGTGTGGAACAGCAGATTCCGAGGACGAGGAGCAGGAAGAGCATCTTGGGGCTCCAGGAGAGGAGCGCCAGCTGCGAGCCGTCGGTGAGGAGCATCAGGGGCAGGAAGTAGAGGAGGCCTATCAGGTTCTGCCAGGTGGTGATGGTGAGGGGGTTGTAGTGGTCGACTACTTTGACCAGCAGCAGAGTGTATACGATGGCTATGACGACGGCGCCGCCAAGGAAAAGCAGTCCGCTGAGGTTGCCGCTGAGTCCTTCGCCACCGAGGAGCATGATGCCAATGCCGGAGAGGGAGAGTATCACGCCGACGAGCAGTTGGACGTGGATTCGGGTGCGGTAGGCGAGCCACATGCCGAAGGGTACGAAGAGGGGAATGGTGGCAATGACCACAGAAGCGAGCGAACCGCTTACGAGTTGTACGCCGCTGGTTTCGCAGAGGTGGTAGATGAAGGGCTCGCAGAGTGTGAGGAGGAGGAACCATTTGAGGTCGCCGCCCAGAAGCGCTTTCATGCCGCGTCCGGGTCCGCGCCGTATGGGTTGGAGTTTGCCGCTTATGGCCATGAGCGGTACCATGACCACAGTGGCTATAGCCAGCCGGAGGGTGATAAGTATGGTCACCGTCATGTGCTGTTCGGTCAGGAAGAGTTCCTTGGTCATGATGAAACTTACACCCCAGAATATTGTGCTCAAAATCAATACAGGGTATGCTGTCAGTCGTCGGTTTTTCATTAGTGTTTTTTAATGAGGCTTGAGGGTTAGAAGGGGTAGTTGATGCCGAAGTTGGTCACGATGTCGCCCAGAGACCAGTGTCGAGGGCGCCATCGTTGTGTGGTGGCGAATCCGGGGTCGTAGAGAGGCAGTGCAAAGTCTACGCGCAGTGTGGCGATGCTGACGTTGACGCGCAGACCAAGGCCGATGCCTACGGCTATTTCGCTTGGGAGGCTGGTCCATTTGAGTTCGCCGTCGGCGTACTGGTCAGAGGCGTGTATGAGCCACACGTTGCCCATGTCGGCGAAAAGGGCCCCCTCGAATATGCCTGCGATGGGGAATCGTCCTTCGAGGTTCAGGACGAGCTGCAGGTCGCCGACGCGTTCGAGCATGTCTTCGCTACCCTGATAGCTTCCGGGGCCGAGGTGTCGCAGCTGCCAGGCTCGCATGGTGGTGGGGCCGCCGCCGAAGAAGCTTTTCTCATAGGGCATAGACAGGGAGTTTCCATAGGGGAGTCCGACGCCGATGAGGAGTCGTGTCACGATGCTGGAGCGGTCAAAGAGGTAGTGGTAGCGGGTCCATTCGGCCCCTAAGCGGATGTATTGGGCGAAGGGTACGCCGAAGAACTGGAGTATGCCGTTGTTGTCGGTGCCGGCGTCGTAGAGGTTGCCTACGGCGGACAGCAGATTGCCGGCGGACTCGGCTGTGAGGTGGAGTACGGAGAAGTTGGAGCGCAGGCCGTACTGTTGGTTGCTGAAGGTGTAGTCGTATCGTGCCCCCAGTATGAAGTGGCTGCTGTATTGGTATTTCAGGCGCAGGTCGCCGTAGGCGGAGAGTCGGTTGGCGAAGGTTTCGTCCATACCGAGCATACGGACGAAGGTCATTTCCACGGGCAGCAGCTGATGCGACGAGCGCCGGTTATAGCTCCATGTGTAGCCGAAGCTGGTGTTGGCGAGAATGCGTTCGTAGTAGTAGCGGTACTGGTAGCTTCCGCCGAGCGAGACGAGGGTGTGAGGGCGCATGCCGGCACGTGTGAAGCGCGAGGCGAAGGGGAGGAGGAAGACCGGCATGTCGAGCGAGAGATCGAGGCCGGCTTCGAAGGTGGAGAATATGTTGCGGAAGTTGTCGTTGCCGCCGGAGAAGTTTATCTTGGGCAGTTCGACAAGGAGTGAGCCTTTTGCTTTGAGCAGTTCGGCTCCGCCGAATATGTTTTTGTGCTGGTATTCAAGAGCGGTTTCAATGCCCAAGTTGCCTCCGAGGAGGAAGTTGCTGGTGCTGTCCTGGCTGCCGAGCGGGGAGGCGTTGGTCAATTCGAGTGAGAGTGAGAGTCGTTGCTGAGTGGCGTTGATAAGGCGTACGTGTGCGTCGACGAGCGGAAGGCTGTCGGTGGTGGCTGGGGACTCGGTGAATTCGATGTTGATGTATTTGAAGTTGCGTAAAGCCAGGAGGGAGTTGTAGCTGTTGGTGATGTATCGTGGTCTGTAGGTCATGCCGGGAAAGAGCATCAAGGCACGGCTAATGGTTTGTGGTTTTATGGTCATGGGAGAGGCGTAGACGAATTGGTAGTCTATGCGATGCGAGAGGGAGGGGTAGGTGTGGATGAGGGTGTCGTACTGCATTTCGCCGTCGCGCAGTCCGGCGGTGCTGTTTGGGTAGACAAAGATGTTGTTGATGTGGTACACCTGTAGATTGCGGCTGTCCACGAGGACGTCGATGCTCAGCAGGCCGCGGGCATAGGTTGTGTCAATGCGAAAGGTTATCAGTTGAGGGGAGGCGCGGTAGTAGCCAGCTTCGCGGAGGTTGTTCACGAGTCGTGCACGTTCTGCGGCAATGAGTTCCTGGTCGTAAGGGGAGCCTGGCTGCAGTGGTGAGTCGGCGTGCCATTGTTCGAGGAGCCGTTTGACGGTGCGGTCATCGGTCAGGTAGTTTACTTCGTCCACGGAGTAGCGTTGAGAGGCGCTGACGCGGTAGGCAATGGTGATGTTGTGGCGGCTGATGTCCAGGGTGTCGTTTGACACGGAGGAACCGAAGCATCCTTTGCTTTGGAGGAGGCCTTCGAGTTGGGAGACTGTGCGGCGTGCAGCGCGTTCGCTGTAGATTACGGGGGCGCTGCCCATGCGTCGCCAGTATCGTCCCCAGATGGTGCTGTCGGAGGGCTGAGCGATGCCGTACATCCACTTGCTGAAGGGAATGGCTTTGATGCCGAGCAGTTTGGTGTTAGGTTTCTGGAGGTAGTAGTCGTCAGCGTGCCTCAGTGCGTCGAGGACGACGGGAGGCACGTCGGAGCTGTCGGTCATGTGGACGATGAGCTTCACGTCGTGCAGGACATGCTCGCCGTCGGGGATGTAACGTGTGACGTAGCAGCTGCTGGCGAGAGCGGAGGCGAGGGCGAGGAATAAGAGCGCTATGAGGCTATTTTTCAAGGGTGGACAGGATTTTTTGGGTGGAGCCGAGGTTTTGGGTCATGTAGAGGAGTGCGGCGTGTGCGGCGTTGGAGAGGGCGTCGGGGTGAGTGAGGAGTTGTTGGAGGGGGCCGTGGAGCAGGTCGAGGTGGTTGCGGACGGGGAAGGCGGCGCCGAGGGAGATGGCGTCGATGGCTTCCTGGAATTTGTGGTAGTTGGGGCCGAAGAGGACTGGTTTGCCGAAGGCGAGAGCTTCGAGTATGTTGTGTATGCCGTTGCCGAAACCGCCGCCGATGTAGGCGATGGAGGCGTAGCGGTAGAGTTTGGACAGGAGTCCGATGTTGTCGACGATGAGGACGTTGTGGTCGTGGTTGGCGGTGTGGGCGGAGAGCTGGGAGTAGGTGACGGAGTCAGGGAAGAGGGTTTGGATTTGGAGGATGTGCTGCCGGTCGACGAGGTGTGGAGCGATGATGGTTTTGGAGGGGAACCAGCGGGGTTTGGCGTTGCGGGCGCGGGCGAGGATTTGTTCGTCGGGTGGCCAAGTGCTGCCGGCTACGAGGACGTGGCCGTGGTGACCGGAGAGGAAGTGTTCGACGACGGGGTCGGGGAGAGCGGAGGAGGCTATCTGGTGGACGCGGTCGAAGCGTGTGTCGCCGGCGAGTGAGCAGTGTTGGATGTGGTGGCGGTGGAGGAGCTGGAGGCTTTGTGTGTTCTGGACGAAGAGGTGGGTGAAGGAGAGTGAGAGCTGACGGAGGAACCAATGGCCGTAGGGTTGGAAGAAGTATTGGTTGGGGCGGAAGATGGCGGAGAAGAGGTAGGTGGGGACGTGACGGAGCCGGAGAGCGCGGAGGTGGTTGTACCAGAATTCGTATTTGACGAAGAAGGCGGAGGAGGGGTGAGCGGCGGCGAGGAAGCGTCGTGCGTTGCGGGGTGTGTCGGGAGGGAGGTAGGCGACGGCGTTGGCGAGTGGGTAGTCTTTGCGGATTTGGTAGCCGGAGGGTGAGAAGAAGGTGAGCAGGATTTGGTGGTCGGGGTGGAGGTGGCGATAGGCTTCGATGAGAGGGCGAGCCTGTTCGAATTCGCCGAGGCTGGCGGCGTGGAACCAGACGACGGGTGTGTGGGGGTTGAGGGCGGCGAGGGTTTGTGGCCATTGTTTCCAGCCGCGTGCCAAGAGGCGGGCTTTGGTGTGGCCGAGGAGTGCGGCGAGGCGGACGGCGGCGGTGTAGAGGAGGATGGCGAGGGTGTAGAGGTGGCGCATGGGGGGTAAGGTTTAAGGTTTAGGGTTTAAGGTTTAAGGTTTAAGGTTTAGGGTTTAAGGTTTAGGGTTTAAGGGTTAAGGTTTAGGGTTTAGGGTTAGCGGTTATTGGTTATTGGTTATTGGTTAGCGGTTAGGGGGGTAAGGTTTAGGGTTTAAGGTTTAAGGTTAACCGCTGACTGCTGACCGCTGACTGCTGGCTGCTAATAGTAGTAGTCGTATGTGGTTTTGCCGGTGAGGGGGAACATCCAGGTGAGTTTGAGGCCGTAGAGGAGGTCGAGGTAGCGGTTGTGGTCTTTTCCGTTGAGGTGTGTGAGGTTGTCGATGAGGTAGGGTCGGGAGGACCAGGTGAGGCACTGGCTTATTTCGAGTGAGAGGCGGAGGTTGACGTAGGTGAGGTAGTTGCTCATGTATTGGAAGGCGATGCTTTGGGAGAGGATGATTCCGTTGCGGAGGTTGTCGTAGAGTTGGGAGTAGGGGTCGGCGAGGAGAGGGACGGGGTTTTCGGTGTAGTTCTGGTTGAAGGCAGTCTTCTGCATGATCCAGCCGGCGGAGGCTTTGAGGAGGAGACCGGAGTTGGGGTTGCGTGGGAGGAGAGGGATGAGTCGGGCGATGCCGATGCGGAGTGAGAGGTTGCGGTTGTAGGCTTCGATGCCGGCGATGGTGCCGTCGGAGGCGAGTGGGTAGCCGAGTGGTCCGTAGATGTTGCCGAGCCGGGCCTGCCGCTGCTGGAGGTTGTCGTTGCCGATGGCGAGGTCGGCGTCAAGGGTGACGGTCCAGCCGGAGCGGTATTTGTAGTCGCAGCCGATGGCGAAGTCGAGCCAGGGGGCGCTGTAGAGATCGCGCATGTTGCGGAGGGGGGAGCTGCTGCTGTTGGAGCCGAAGCCAGGTGCGAGTGCACCGGCGGAGAAGTGTATGATGTGGCATTGGAGTGTGTCGGTGGTGAGTTTGACCTGGGCGAAGGCCAGTGGGGAGGCGAGGAGCAGGAGGGCTGCGAGGGGGAGGTGTTTTGTCATTAAGGGGTAAGGTTTAAGGTTAGCGGTTATTGGTTATTGGTTATGGGTTATTGGTTAGCGGTTAGGGGGGGTAAGGTTTAAGGTTTATGGTTTAAGGTTAACCGCTGACTGCTGACTGCTGGCTGCTGATGGGGTGGGGGGCTGGGGGTTATCTTTTTTTGTCGTTGTCATGAAATATTTGAGGTCGATGTGCGTTATTCTGTTCGGTGTTAGAAACGCAAGTGATATATATTTATTGCATATAAACAAAAAAAAACGAGAATAGAGAATTATGGCAAAAGATTTTCCGAAACGGAGTGAGAACTACTCGGAGTGGTATAACGAGCTGGTGGTGCGAGCCGATCTGGCCGAGCAGAGTGCGGTGAGGGGTTGCATGGTGATAAAGCCCTACGGCTATGCGATCTGGGAGAAGATGCAGCGCCAGCTGGACACGATGTTCAAGGCGACGGGTCACCAGAACGCCTACTTCCCGCTGTTCATCCCGAAGAGCTTCCTGAGCCGGGAGGCGGAGCACGTGGAGGGTTTTGCGAAGGAGTGCGCCGTGGTGACGCACCACAGGCTGATGAACGCGCCGGACGGCAGCGGTGTGGTGGTGGACCCGAGTGCGAAGCTCGAGGAGGAGCTCATCGTGAGGCCGACGAGCGAGACCATCATCTGGAGCACGTACAAGAACTGGATCAAGAGTTACCGCGACCTGCCCATACTGTGCAACCAGTGGGCGAACGTGGTGCGGTGGGAGATGCGCACCCGCATGTTCCTCCGCACGGCGGAGTTCCTGTGGCAGGAAGGCCACACGGCCCACGCGACGCGCGAGGAGGCCGAGGAGGAGGCGCGCCGGATGCTGGAGGTCTACGCCGACTTTGTCGAGAACTACATGGCGGTGCCGGTGCTGAAGGGGCACAAGAGCCCCAACGAGCGCTTCGCCGGCGCGCTGGACACCCTCTGCATCGAGGCTATGATGCAGGACGGCAAGGCCCTGCAGGCGGGCACCAGCCACTTCCTCGGGCAGAATTTCGCGAAGGCCTTCGAGGTGCAGTTCCTCAACAGGGAGAACAAGCTCGAATACGTGTGGGCCACGTCGTGGGGTGTCAGCACCCGCCTCATGGGGGCCCTCATCATGACCCACAGCGACGACAACGGCCTCGTGCTGCCGCCGCAGCTGGCTCCGATACACGTCGCGATAGTGCCCATCTGCAAGAACGAGGAGCAGCAGCGCCAGCTGGACGAGCACATAGCGCCCATAGTGAAGGCGCTGGAGGCCAAGGGGCTGGCGGTGAGGTACGACAACCGTCCTGAGTACAAGCCGGGCTGGAAGTTCAACGAGTACGAGTTCAAGGGCGTCCCCGTGCGTCTGGCCATCGGCCCGCGGGACCTGGAGAACGGCACCTGCGAAGTGTGCCGACGCGACACCCTGGAGAAGGAGACGATGCCCATAGAGGGCATTGCCGAGCATGTCTGCGACCTGATGGAGCAGATACAGCGGAACCTCTTCAAGAAGGCCGCCGATTTCCGCGCCAGCATGACCCGCAAGGTCGACAGCTGGGACGACTTCAAGGTGGAGATTGAGAAGAACGGCTTCCTCCTCTGCCACTGGGACGGCACGCAGGAGACGGAAGAGCGCATCAAGGAGGAGACGAAGGCGACCATCCGCTGCATCCCCTTCGACGCGCCGGAGGAGGAGGGCAGGTGCATCTACAGCGGCAAACCCTCGCACCGCCGTGTGGTCTTCGCCCGCAGCTACTGACGGGGGCTTAGAGACGACGGGTCTTCGAGTCTTCAAGACTTCGAGACGACGGGACGACGGGTCAACGAGACTTCGAGACGACGGGTCAACGAGTAAACAGGATGGCTTGAAGACTTGGGGTCTCGAGGTCTCGAAGTCTCGAAGTCTCGAGGTTCTGAAGGCTTTCACTTCCGGCCAGGTGCGCGCGGCTCAACGATGTGACTACAGTCTGCTGTATGCTAAACACTTAACACACATAGTTATGGATTTGAATCAGTCTTTTGTGGATGTCTTCGGACATCGTGCCGAACAGGCATTCTTTGCGCCGGGCCGTGTGAACCTTATCGGGGAGCATGTCGACTACAACGGCGGCCACGTTTTCCCGTGCGCGCTGAGTTTCGGCACCCGTCTCCTGCTTGCGCCCAACGACCAGAACCTGTTGCGGTTCCGGTCGCTGAACGTGGCCGATGCCGTCGACCTCCCACTCGACAGGCTGACAAGTCCCCTCGCCAAGGGGTCGTGGGTCAACTATCCCCTCGGCTGCATAGCGCAGTTCGTCAGGAGGGGCTATAGGCTCCACGGTGGCTACGACTTGCTCTTCTGGGGCGATGTGCCGGCCGGTGCGGGTCTCAGCTCCTCGGCGGCCATCGAGGTGGTCACAGCCTTCGCCTTCAACCATTTGCTGGAGGCCGGATGCTCGCGTGCCGACCTGGCTCGCATAGGCCAGCAGAGCGAACACGAGTTTGCCGGCGTCAGCTGTGGCATCATGGACCAGTTCGCATCGGCTTTCGGCCGCAAAGACCACGCCATCTACCTCGACTGCACCACCCTCGACTTCGAGTATGTGCCTCTGCAGATGGACGGTGTGCGGCTTGTGGTGGCCAACACCCACTCGCCCCACAAACTCGACTCCGGAGCCTACAACGAGCGTGTGGCCCAGTGCCGCGAGGCCGTGGAGCAGCTTCGCTCGAGCAGCCCCTCGTTGCAGAACCTCGCCGAGTTGGACGCTCAGCGTTTCGCCCGGATGCGGGAGGCTATAAAGGACCCCGTCGCCCTCAGGCGCGCCACGCATGTGGTGGCGGAGTGCCAGCGCACGGTCGACGCGGTGCGGGCCCTCAAGGCGGGCGACCTCTTGCGGTTCGGCCGCCTGATGAACGAGAGCCACGTCTCGCTGCGCGACGACTACGAGGTGACCGGTCCGTACCTTGACGCTATGGCTGAAGAGGCTTGGAAGGTGCGGGGGGTGATCGGCAGCCGCATGACGGGTGGCGGCTTCGGCGGCTGCACAGTGTCGCTCGTCCGCGAGGAGGCTGTTCCGACATTTGTCGAGAGGGTAGGCGAGGCCTACTCGGCCCGCACCGGCATCGCGCCCGACTTCTACGTGGCCGAAATCGGCGACGGTGCTCGCATATTGGATATTTAACATCACGTGTCTATGGTCGACCAACGTCAGTTCTCCAAGCTCCATGACGGCAAGCAGGTGACGCTTGCCACGCTGTACGGCCCCAAGGGGCTGCGAGCACAGATAACCAACTACGGGGCCAAGGTTGTCAGCCTTGAGGTTCCCGACGGCGATGGGTGTATGACCGATGTGGTGCTGGGCTTCGGCTCCATCGACGAATGGCTCGCCCAGGAGCACTATTTCAACGCCATCATAGGGCGCTACGCCAACCGCATAAAGAATGGCCGTTTCACGCTTGACGGCAGGGTCTACCAGCCGGCCGTGAACAACGGCCCTAACTCACTGCACGGCGGTACGGTGGGTTTCAACCGGCGCGTGTGGGACGTGGTGGGCCAGACGCCCTCCAGCCTCTGTCTCCACCTACGCTCCCTCGATGGCGAAGAGTCCTATCCCGGCAACCTCGACGTGTGGGTCACCTATTCCCTCACGCTCGAAAACGGGCTGCTGATAACCTACGAGGCTCAGACAGACAAGCCTACGGTGGTGAGCCTGACGAACCATGCCTACTTCAACCTCGAGGGCGAAGGCAGTGGAACCATACACGACCACGTGCTGCAGGTTTTGGCCGACAGCTACACGCCTTTCGACGACACGGCTTGCCCCACGGGCGCCATTGTGCCCGTCGAGGGGACGCCTATGGATTTCCGCCAGCCGACCGTAGTGGAACAGCGTATCGACGACCCTTTCTTCCGGCCGGGTCGTGGTATCGACAATAACTTCGTGCTCCGTTCCAATCCCGCACACCAGTTGCAGCCGGCAGCCGTCCTCTCGGCCGCAGGTCGCACCATGCAGGTCCTCACCACCATGCCGGGTCTGCAGGTGTACACCGGCAACTGGGTGGAACGCCACAACGGCAAGTCGGGTCGGCCATACGACGTGCAGACGGCCATCTGCCTTGAGGCCCAGAACTTCCCTGACGCACCCAACCACCCCGATTTCCCGTCTCCGGTGCTCCGTCCCGGCGAGACCTATTTCGAACAGACCGAGTACCGTTTCCTGCAAAGGGGAGCGGTCAGCGGTCAGCGGTCAGGGGGGTAAGGTTTAAGGTTTAAGGTTTAGGGTTTACAGTTTAAGGTTTAAGGTTTAAGGTTTAAGGTTTAAGGTTTAAGGTTTACGGTTTACGGTTTAGGGGTTAAGATTTAAGGTTTACGGTTTACGGTTTACGGTTTAAGGTTTTATGAAACGACTCAAATAAGGTTTACGGTTTAAGGTTTTATGAAACGACTCACAATAATTATGAAACGACTCACAATCACCTTAGCACTCGCAGCCCTGCTCGTGACCGGCTGCCACAACGACAACAAAGAATTCTCCACCACCGCCATCAACGCCACGCAGTGCTACCTGCTGAGCTACGACGAACAGATGGGGCCCTGGGGCGACACTATAGGACTGAAGAAGGAGCTCGAAGTGGAATGGCCCGCCAAGGGCTTCCTCTCCGCCGACGCTGAACGCGAGTTGATGAAGCTCTGCTTCGACGACAGCACCTCCACCGGTGTCGACATGGCCGCCCGCAGCTGGCTCGCCAAACCATACATCTACACTGACGACGGCGAGGCGCCGCATGTCGAGACTGTCGACACCCTCGACGAGAGCAGTGAGTACAGCTACATGGCCGTCCGCTGCTCTGCTACACACGACAGCATGCTGGCCACCTTCCACGTTGGCATAGAGACCTTCGGCGCCGGCGCTGCACACGGCATATATTCGTCGCACACGCTCACCGTCGACCTGGAGAGCGGCAATGTCGTCCGTCTCACCGACCTCGTCGGCGACACCAACCTCCTCTGCGAGGCCATCGCCCGTGCCATCTTCGATCTCGACGCCAACAAGGATGTGCGCGAGTGCCTCTTCGACGAGTACCGGAATGTCGACCGCATGCCCATGCCCGCCAGCTTTTTCATCGACAGCGCCCGCAACGGCATTACCGTCAGCTACGACCTCTACGACATCCAGCCCTACGCCTGCGGCATTCCCTCGGTGGTGCTGCCCATCTTCTGGCTCTCGAAGCACGTGGACCTCACGCCCTACGCGAAGCGCCTCTTCGGCCCCGACAGCTATATCAAAGAATAAATCACCAACGCAATGAATACAATACCCGTTTTGTTACTCACAGGCTACCTCGGCAGCGGCAAGACGACGCTGCTCAACCGCATCCTCTCCAACCGTCGCGGCATCCGCTTCGCCGTCATCGTCAACGACCTGGGCGAGGTGAACATCGACGCCGACCTCATCGAGAAGGGCGGCATCGTCGGCCAGAAAGACGACAACCTCGTGGCCCTCCAGAACGGCTGCATCTGCTGCACGCTGAAGATGGACCTCGTCGAACAGCTGCGCGACATCACGTCGCAGCGCCGTTTCGACTATATCGTCATCGAAGCCAGCGGTATATGCGAGCCCGCCCCCATCGCACAGACCATCTGCTCGATGCCTACCATGGGCCCCGAGTATGTCCGTGACGGCGTGCCTGTGGTGGACAGCATTGTCACCGTCGTCGACGCCCTCCGCATGCGCGACGAATTCGGCAGCGGCAAGAATCTCCTCAAGCCCGGCCTAGCCGAGGACGACATCGAGAACCTTGTCATTCAGCAGATAGAGTTCTGCAACATCATCCTGCTCAACAAAGCCTCCGAGGTGGCCGCCGACGAGCTGGGCCGCATCCGCGAAATCATCCGCGCCATCCAGCCCAAAGCAGAGATTATCCCCTGCGACTATTGCGACATCGACTTCGACCGCATCCTCCACACCGGCATGTTCGACTTCGACAAGGTGGCGACGTCGGCCGCATGGATCAACGAAATCGAAGGCCAGCACGACGAGGAAGTGGAAAGTGGAAAGTGGAAAGTGGAAAGTGAAGACTTCCACCATCACGAGCACCACGAGGACGACGAGGAGCACCAGCACCACGACGAGGAAGAGGAAAGCGGAAAGTGGAAAGTGGAAAGTGAAGATTCGCACAATCACGCATTGGAGCACCAGCACCATCATCACGACGAGGAGGGTGAGGCCGAAGAGTACGGCATCAGCACCTTCGTATACTACCGTCGCGAGCCGATGAACATCTCTCGCTTCGATGAGTTCGTCGCCCGCCACTGGCCCGAGGGGGTCATCCGCGCCAAAGGTATCTGCTGGTTCCTCTCGGAACCCGAGACCTGCTACCTCTTCGAGCAGGCGGGCAAGCAGGTCTCGCTGCGCGACACCGGCCAGTGGTACGCCACGATGCCCGACGAGGAGCTGCTCGACTTGATGCGCCGCAACCGCGACCTGCAGCGGGACTGGGACGACACGTACGGCGACCGCATGCAGAAACTCGTTTTCATTGGGCAGCACATGGACCGACAGGCTATCACAGCGGCCCTTGACGAGTGCATAGCGAGGGGATGACAAGTACAATGGACTGGCCGCGAACGTCCTCGATATGTGATGAAACACCCATTTGCCATACTGCTGTTCCTGCTGTCGGCCCTGTTTGCCGGCGCCCAGCAGTTCGTCGGCTGCCGCACCGATTCATCGTCAAGCCGGACGTCTGGCGGCTGGGCTGAGACGCCCATGCTGCGCACCACGTTCGAGGTGGAGCGCGCAGACCTGGCGCCTGTCGTCGGACATAGCGTCGCGTTCAGCCTCCGTGTCGTCTCGCTCGGCTACCACGAGGTGTACCTCAATGGCACTAGGGTGGGGGACTGGGTGTTGCAACCTGCCGTCAGCCAGCTCGACCGTCGGGCACTGGAGGTGACCTACGACATCACCGACCTCGTGCGCGAGGGCGACAACGAGCTGATGCTCTGGCTCGGCCAGGGCTGGGGGCGCATCTATGGCACACCGGCGGTGGCCCGGGTGGAAGTGGAAAGTGAAAAGTGGAAAGCAGAAAGCGATGCTACGCAGAACGGCGACAGCCCACTTTCCACTTTCCGTTTTCCACTTTCCGCTTGGGAGGCCTCGCCGTCGCCCTATAGCTATACCGGCAGCTGGCAGCCCCTGCAGTTCGGCGGCGAGCGCTACGACGCCCGCGTCAAGGAAAGATGGCGTCCGGCATCGGTCTGGGATGCTGATAATATAAGTGTCTCGCGGCAGGAGTTCGAAGGCAACCGCATTGTCGATATACTTCAGTTTCAATCGGTCGACACCCTGACAGACGGCACGCTCCTCTTCGACTTCGGCTGTGTGGTGACGGGCTGGTTCCAACTCGACTGCTTGCCTATCCCCAAGGGCGACTCGATAACCATGGAGTACCTCGACCACCTCGATGCCAAGCCTCCGCATACCGAGACCGACATCTACGTCAGCGACGGCTCGGGCGACGACGACATACACTTCACCAACCGCTTCCACATGCACGCCTTCCGTTATGTCAAGGTCTCCGGCCTTGGACATTATGTCGCCTATGGCTTGGACACTCCCATCGCCACGGCCCGTGCTGTGCAGATTTCCGCCGTCGACCCCGCGGGCGGCGCCACCTTCGAGTGCAGCGACCCACGGATGAACGCCATCCACGACATGGTGAAGTATACCCTCAGCTGCCTCACATTCAGCGGCTACATGGTTGACTGTCCGCACATAGAGCGTATGGGCTACGGAGGCGACGGCAACTCGTCGACCAACACGCTGCAGACCCTCTGGGACGTGCGCGACGTCTATGCCAACTGGATGCAGGCCTGGCACGACGCGCTGGACAGCACCGGCGACCTGCCCTACGTAGCTCCTGCCTTCCGCACCGGCGGCGGACCCTACTGGCAGGGCTTCATCGTCAAGGCCCCGTGGCGCACCTACCAAAACTACGGCGACCCCACGCTCATCTACCGCCACTATGACGATATGAAGCACTGGATGGACTACATCGAGCGTCACAGTGTGGACGGCATACTCCAGCCATGGGGCGACACTGAGCGACACGGTTGGTTCCTCGGGGACTGGGCCGTCCCCGACTGTGTCGACAAGGGCGGCGAGAGCGTGCTGCATGCCAGCAGCTGCTTCATCGCCGAGTGTCTGGCCGACATGGAGCAGATGGCCCGCATGACAAGGCATTGGAGTGATGCGGAGCGCTTTGCCGCCCGGCGGCAGCGAGTCGTCGACGCCATCCACCGCCACTTTTACCATCCCGAGACCCACACCTACGCCAACGGAACGCCGCTGGACATGGCCTATGCCTTGCTGATGGACGTGCCGCCCGACAGCGCCACCGCCGCCGCCGTGAAGGTGCAATTAATCAAAGATATTCACGGCCGCTACCGCGATCACGTGGCTTTCGGTCTCATGGGTACCCTCATCTTCACCGAATGGTGCATCCGCGAGCGGCAGAGCGACCTGATGGCCACCTTGCTGCGCCAGCCCGACTACCCCGGCTACCTGAATATGATAAACCAAGGCGCCACCACCACCTGGGAGTCGTGGGATTGCGGCCGCCCGGGCAAGGAAGACCGCAGCCGTGTGCACAACTGCTACAACGGCATCGGCACGTGGTTCTATCAGGCTGTGGCGGGCATCCGCCCAGACCTCGAACAGCCCGGCTACAAACATTTCTACATTGACCCGCAGCCATGCAACGGAATTGAATGGGTGTGGTGCATCAAGCCCACACAATACGGCGACATACGGGTGGAAATTAACGGCGACACGCTGAAAGTCACAGTCCCCGACGGCACCACCGCCACCGCCTTCCCCGGCACCCCCAACGAGCGCACGCTCGGTGCCGGACAATGGATATTGTACATTAAACGCTGAATATATGAAACGTCTTATTCCCATACTGTTTGCATTGCTCTTTGCCGCCTGTGGCAGCAAGGTGGAAATCATCAACCTCACCGTCGAGATGCAGGACGGAAGTATGCCGTTGGCTACCGCTACACCGCGTTTCAGCTGGAATTACAAAGCAACGGTGGACAACGTCATCCAGACCAGCTACCGCGTTATTGTGGCCAGCAGTGAGGAGAAGGCCCGCCGTGGCGAGGGCGACTTGTGGGACTCGCAGAGAGTCGACACCTCGCAGATGCTTTACATCACATATGCCGGCACGCCCCTGAAGAGCCGCGACCGCTGCTGGTGGCGTGTCTACACAACTGTGACCTACGGCAACGGCAGGAGCAAAAAGCTCAAGAGCCCGGTGCAGTACTTTGAGCTCAGCCTCTTGGCGCGTGACGACTGGCGCGCCCATTGGATAGGCCGCGACTACCCCGACGACAAGATAGAAGGCCACACCGAGGTCGCCGCCCGGTATCTGCGCACAGAGTTTCCACTCGACAAGAAGTATATCGACCGGGCTCGACTCTATATCAGTGGATTAGGAGTCTACTCAGCCTATATCAATGGTCGCGAAGTGGCCCACGACGAGCTGCTGAAGCCGGCGCTGAGCGACTACACCCGGCGCGTCTATTTCAACGCTTACGATGTGACCGACATGCTGAACCACAGCGTGCATAACGCCGTGGGTGTCATCCTTGCCCCCGGCCGCTTCACCACCGTGCGCCACGACACCAACTATCTGGAATGGTGCGGCATCAACCACGCCGCCCATTACGGCCGTCCGCAGTTGCTGATGCAGCTGGAGGTGTTTTATAAGGATGGCACGTCGGACACCTTCACCAGCTGCAAAGGAGGATGGAAGATTACCAACCGGGGTCCCATACGCAAGTCCAACGAGTTCGACGGCGAGACCTACGACGCGCGCCTCGACCTTGGAGACTGGACGATGCCACATTATGACGACAGCGAATGGGACGATGTGACAGTCGACTACGACCGCCATAACATGAACCTCGAGGACCGCTTCAACCCCCGCTGGAAACGCCGCGACGACAAGTACGACGCCTCTATGCCTTTCCCCGACAGCGCCGAGATCGCAGCCCAGCGCTTGGAATATGAACTGACGCCGCAGCCCAACCCCAACATCCGCGTGATGGAGCGCCTTGCGCCCAAGGCCATCTTCCGCAAGGGCGACAAATGGATGCTCGATATGGGGCAGAATATGGTAGGTACACTTGAATTGAAAATTGAAAACTTAAAATTGAAAAACGGGGACACCATAACCCTCCGTTATGCAGAACTGCTCACCGCCGACAGCGCCCTCTACACCGACAACCTGCGCTCCGCCGAATGCACCGACCGCTACATTGCGGCAGACAATTCTCAATTTTCAATTCTCAATTTTCAATTTGTCTACCACGGCTTCCGCTACGTGGAAATCAGCGGCCTGCCAGATGGCAGCAAGCCCAGTCTCAGCGACTTCACCGGCCTCGTCATCTACGACCAGATGGCCACGACCTCAACATTCGAGACCGACAACGACGTCATCAACGCCGTGCACCGCAACGCCTTCTGGGGCATCCGCGGCAACTACCGCTCCATGCCCACCGACTGCCCCCAGCGCGACGAGCGCATGGGCTGGACCGGCGACCGCACCACCGGCTGCTACGGCGAGAGCTTCCTCTTCGACAACCACCGCCTCTACGCCAAGTGGCTGCAGGACCTCGAGGACTGCCAGTGGCCCAACGGGCAGATGAGCGACGTCGCCCCCGCCTACTGGCGCAACTACACCGACAATATGACCTGGCCGGGGGCGTTCATCACCGTGGCCGACATGCTATACACCCGCTTCGGCGACATGGAACCCATACGCCGCCACTACGACGCCATGAAGAAGTGGCTGTTGCACATGAAGCTGTGGTACCTCAAGGATGGCATCATGACGCGCGACTGCTACGGCGACTGGTGCATGCCGCCCGAAAGTCCCGAGATGATACACTCCAAAGACCCCTCGCGTATCACCGACGGGGCTGTCATAAGCACCGCCTACTATGTCTACCTGTGCACGCTCATGAGCCGTTTCGCCGCGGTTTTAGGCAACACGGACGATGCTTCCATGTGGACGAATGAAGTCGCTGCGGCCGCCGATGCGTACAATGCCAAGTACTACGACGAGTCAAAAGGCTATTACGCCAACGGCACCGTCACCGCCAACGTCATGCCGCTGGCTTTCGGGATGGTGACAGAGAAGAACGAAGGCCGGGTCTTCAATCATGTCGTAGACAAGACGATGCGCGACTTCGGCGGCCACGTCAGCACCGGCGTGGTAGGCATACAACAGCTGATGCGCACGCTGACCCATTACGGCCGCACCGACCTGGCCCTCCGCCTGGCCACCGACACCACCTACCCCTCGTGGGGCTACATGGCCCGGCGCGGCGCCACCACCATCTGGGAACTCTGGAACGGCGACACGGGCGACCCCAGCATGAACAGCGCCAACCACGTCATGTTGCTCGGCGACCTGCTTATCTGGGAATACGAATACCTTGCCGGCATCCAACCCCTCGAGCCCGGATACAGCAAGATACAGTTCCGCCCCACCTTCGTTGAAGGTCTGAACCGCGTCGACTGCACCTACCGCTCCGTCAGCGGCCTGATAGAGAGCCACTGGAAGCGCACCGCCAAGGGCATCGAGTGGACCGTCGTCATACCGCCCAACACCACCGCCGAAGTCTACCTGCCCACCGCCGACGGCTATGCCGAAAAACAAATCCTCGGCAGCGGCCGCCACCACTTTGCGATAAGTGAGGGCGAGGGATAGGAGGTGATGTAGTGCGTTGTGTGATTAGCGGTGCTGTTGGTTGTAGGGGCATGCTGACTGGCAGATGTCGCAGCCGAGGGTGTAGCCGTGAGGGTCGATGTGGGGCGGGAGGGGAGAGGGGTTGTGGGTGGTGTAGTAGGCTGTGCAGCGACGGACGTCGAGTGCAAAGCTGTGGGGGTGGGCGAGTGGGGCGAGGGCGCGGTTGGGGCATGCGTCGACGCAGAGGTTGCAGGCGGAGCAGGGGGAGGGGAGGGGTTGGTCGTAGTGGTCGCAGGGCTCGACGGTGAGGAGTTCGCCGAGGTTGACCCAGGAGCCCCAGAGGGGAGTTACGAGGAGGGTGTGGCGACCAATCCATCCCAAGCCGGCGCGGGCGGCCCAGCGTTTGTCGCTGACGGGGACGGTGTCGCAGCAGGCTTTGGCTTGGACGCCGAGCCGCTGTCTCAACTGAAAGAGCATCTGTTTGACCACTGTGTGGTATTCGCGCCCGCGGGCATAGGCTGCAATCCTGCCCTGGTTTTCGGGCTTTGCGTTTTCCGCTTCGGACGGTGGGGGGTAGGCGCTGACGCAGCAGATGACGCTCCGCGCGCCGGGCAAGAGGAGGCGGGGGTCCATCCGCTTTTCGACGTTGCGTTCCATGTAACGAAGGTCGCCGTGCCAGCCACGCGAGAGCCACTCGCGCAGGGGGTATTCGCTGTCTGTCAATGCGTCGGCACGGGCGACGCCGCAGGCGTCGAAGCCGACTTCGGAGGCGATTCGTTTTATCTCTGCCAGGTGTAGCATGTAGCGGTCAGCGGGGGTAAGGTTTACGGTTTAGGGTTTAAGGTTTACGGTTTAAGGTTTACGGTTTAAGGTTTATGGGTTATGGGTTATTGGTTATTGGTTATGGGTTATTGGTTAGCGGTCGGCGGTGTCTTTGTGTTTTTTCGACCCTTCGTAGAGTTCGAATTTCAGGAAGCGGCAGTCGAGCGAGCCGTTCTGCACGGGTATTTTCTTAGACGGGTGCAGGCCGATGTGTTTCATAGCCTCGAAGTCGCTGGTGACGAGCCACACCTGGCAGTCTTTGCCGTAGCGCTGCTTGAAGGTGTCGCCGAGCCGTTGGTACAAGGCGTCGAGGTCTTCGACTTTGATACGTTCGCCATAGGGAGGGTTGGTGACAATGAGGGTCTTCCCCTCGGGAGGGTTCTGGTCGGCGAAGTCGCCTATGTGGAGCATGACGTCGTGGTGCAGCTTGGCGTATTCGAGGTTTTTCTCGCACTGTTCTATGACGTGCCCGTCGATGTCGTTGCCCCAGATCTCGCCCTGGAAGTCGTAGCTTCCTATTTTGCGGTTTTCCTCGTTCTTGACGCTCTTCCACTCGCCGAGGTTGAACTCTTTCCAGCGCATGAAGCCGAAGCGGTCGCCGCGGTAGTACTGTGCGGGTATGTTGTTGGCAATCATGGCGGCTTCGATGAGCAAGGTGCCCGAACCGCACATGGGGTCGTAGAAGTTGAGGGTCGGGAGGTCGGAGATGATGGATTTGTCCCATCCGGCGAGCTTCAGCAGACCGGCGGCGAGGACTTCGTTGATGGGGGCCACGCCTACACCTTGGCGGTATCCGCGTTTGTGGAGCGAGTCGCCGCTGCTGTTGAGCAGCAGGGTGACATGGTTGTCGCGTATGTGCAGGTTGAATTTGTACTGCGGATTCTCGGTGTCTATCGAGGGACGCTTGCCGAAGTTGCGGCGGAAGCGGTCGACAATGGCGTCCTTGGTCTTGAGGGCGGCGTAGTAGCTGTGTGTGAAGACCTCGCCGCTCGTGGTACTGTCGATCATGAAGGTGCCGTCGCAGTCCAGTATTTTCTCCCAGCGCAGACGGTAGACCTGGTCGTAGAGCTCCTGGTCGTCATTGGCGTCGAATTCGGCAAAGGGTTTCAGTATGGCCAATGCGGTGCGGCAGCAGTAGTTGGCACGGTATAGCAGCCGCATGTCGCCTTCGAACTCCACGGCACGTGTGAGCACCTCTACGTTGTCGGCCCCGAGGGCGCGCAGCTCGTCGGCCAGCACCTCTTCGAGGCTCACCATCGTCTTGGCAACCATCTTGAACTTCTCGCGCGGCGTGCCGCTATCGGTCACCACCTTACCTCTTTCTTTCTGTATTATCATTGCGTAGGTTTTGTATTTTCTGTCTTATCTGTTTGCGGCTTTCGCGGTTGGCCCGCTGTGTCGTGCCGTTGTATATGCTTATGTTCAGCTCGTAGCCCAACAGAAGCACTATGCAGTTGAAATATACCCAGAACATGAGCATCAGCAAGGTTCCGATGGAACCGTAGAGCAGGTTGTAGCGGCTGAAGTTGTTCAGGTACACCCCGAGGCCCCAGCTGAGCACGAAGAACATGGCCGTGGCCAGCACGCTGCCCGCCGAGAAAAAGCCCACCCTCTGCCGCTTGACGGGGGCCCAATAGTATATGAAGGACACGGCAAAGAGGGTGGCAAGGGAAAGCAGCAGCCAGCGGCCTATGTTGAACATCGCCGTATTGGCCGCCGAGGCCGTCAGCCAGCCCTGACTGAAGATGAGCTGCAGCAGCAGCTTGTGGCCTATGAGCAGGCAGAGCACCAGCACGATGACCACATACATCACAAACACCATCATCAGACACAGCAGGTAGCGCTGCATGAAGGGCCTCTTCTCGACCGACCGGTTGGCGAAGTTGAGCGACATGATGACACCGTTCATGCCGTTGGCCGCCAGCAGGATGGACGATATGAAACCGATGGATAGCAGCGTGCTGTGGCGGTGCCCCATGACGTCGTTCACCGTCTCCGTCAGCGGGTCCATGATCTTGGCCGGCACTATGCCGCCCAGCTGCGAGAGCAGTTCGTCCTGCAGCCCGTCCACCGGGAAGTAGGCCACCAAGGTGAAGAAGAAAATCATCAGCGGCGGCAGGGCCGTGAGGAAGCTGTAGGCCAGTCCTTTGGCCCTCTGGTTGATGCTCCCGTCGAACAGTCCCACCAGAAAGTATCGCAACACGTCGTATATCGGCACCCCGTGGTTGCCCGGCAGCGAGAAATGCTGCAGGAAGTAGAGCGACGTCCGCACAGGCCGCCAGTACAGCGCCTTCCGACGCCACTGCTTGCCCCTCTGCGCCCACAACCGGATATATGCCTTAATGTCTGTCACTCTGTGTCTTAATCACTTGATGCTCACCAGCGAGAGGTCGAGGCTCTTGATGTGGTGCGTCAGTGCGCCGACGGAGATATAGTCGACCCCGGTCTCGGCGTAGGGGCGCAGGGTGCTGTCGTTGATGCCGCCGCTGGCCTCGGTCTCGTAGCGCACAGGCCAGGCCTTGATGCGGCGTACCGCCTCGCGCAGCGTCGCAAGGTCGAAGTTGTCGAGCATGATGCGGTCCACTCCGCCGTGGTCGAGCACGCGCTGCAGCTCGTCGAGCGAACGCACCTCAATCTCTATCTTCAGCGCCTTCCCCTTCTCTTTCAGGTACTGGCGTGTACGGTCTATGGCTTGCTCTATGCCACCGGCGAAGTCTATGTGGTTGTCTTTGAGCATCACCATGTCGTAGAGGCCTATACGGTGGTTCGTGCCGCCGCCGCAGTGCACGGCGTACTTCTCCAGCAGTCGCATGTTGGGCGTCGTCTTGCGGGTGTCCAAAAGCTTGGTGTCCAGCCCGTCAAGCATCTGCACCATCCGGCTCGTCTCGGTGGCTATACCCGAGAGGCGCTGCATGAAGTTCAGCACCGTCCGCTCGGCGGTGAGGATAGAGCCGCTGTGCCCTTCGACGGTCATCACCGTGTCGCCCACGGCAACAGGCTCGCCGTCGTGCTTCATCACCGTCACCTTCAAGCTCCCGTCCACCAGGGCGAAGACCCGCTCGCCCACCTCGGTACCGCACACTATGCCCGCCTGCTTGGCCACCATCCGGGCCGCACCCACGGCGTCGGGCGGAATACAGGCCAGCGTCGAGTGGTCACCGTCGCCAATGTCCTCGGCAAGAGCCGTTTTTATCAACTCGTCCAGATTGTCTATCTTCATCATAAGCGTCTCGTTATATGGTTACTATACCACCAACAGGCCACCTTCCGGCACCCTGCTCGCGACTGCAAATATACGAAAAAAAGCTGTATTGTACCCACGCCATGAAAAAAAGTTGCCCACCCCCGCTCCCGCCACCCTCCCTACCCACCTCCCGCCCCTCCGTTTTCACCCCCAAATTCACCCCACCCTCTCTACCCCCTCTCTGGGTCCTCTCTGGGTCCCCTCTGGGTCCCCTCTACCCATTTTACCCCACCCTCTCTACCCCCTCTCTACCCCCTCTCTGGGTCCCCTCTACCCATTTCCCCACTTTCCACTTTCCACTTTCCACTTTCCACTTCCTACTTTCCACTTTCCACTTTCCAAAATAATTTCGTGCAATTACAAAAATTTGCGTATATTTGCCTTCTTGAAGGATATAGTCAAACACGGCTATGCTTTTCTCTCTCAGTGCGAAAGGGAAAAGGCGTAGCCTGTAGAAATGCGCCAAAGGCGACACAAAGAGAGAAAAAGGATATGCAGATAGCAGTATCGGGCAATATAGGATCGGGCAAGACTGAGCTCACTCGGCTGTTGGCTAAGCACTACGGCTACCGCGCCGTGTACGGGCCCACCGACGAGAACCCCTACCTGAGCAGTTTCTACGAGGACATGAGGCGGTGGTCGTTCAACATGATGGTCCACTCCCTCTGCTCCAATATCGGCCAGCTGGCCGAACTGAAAAAAACCGGCGAGAGCTTCGTGCGCGACCGCTCGCTCTTCGACGACGTCTACGTCTTCGCTCCCAACCTCCAGAGCATGGGCCTCATGACCACACGCGACCTCGCCACCTACACCCGCCTCTTCGAGATGACCTACCCGCTCCTCCCGCAGCCCGACCTGCTCATCTACCTCCGCAGCGACGTCCCCACACTCATCCGCCATATCCAGAAGCGCGGCCGTCAGCTCGAAAGCAGCATCCGCCTCGACTACCTCACCAACCTCAACAATCGCTACGACAACTGGGCGTCGACCTACGAGGGCAAACTCCTCGTCGTCGACACCGAAGAGCTCGACTTCGTCGAAAACCGCGAAGACCTCGGCACCGTCATCAACCGCATCGACGCCGAGTTCAACAGCCTCTTCGGCCACCCCGACAACCACCCTTCTGACCTATGAACGAGACGGCTATGAAAACACTGGTGGTCATCCCCGCGCGCTACGCCTCCTCGCGCTTCCCCGGCAAGCCCCTGGCCCTCCTGGCCGGCAAGCCCATCGTCGACTACGCCTACTCCGTCGCCCTCGACGCCCGCGTCGCCCGCGCCGTCGTGGCCACCGACGACGAGCGCATCCGCGAACACATGGAACTCGCCTTCGGCCCCGACAGCGTCATGATGACCTCCGACAGCCACCGCAGCGGCACCGACCGGTGCGGCGAGGTGGTCCGCCGCCTCGCCGAGCGCGGCCAGCACTTCGACGCCGTCGTCAACCTGCAGGGCGACGAGCCCTTCGCCGAACCCGCCCAAATCCAGGCCCTCGTCCAGCGCATGGCCCTCGGCTTCACCGACATAGCCACCCTCCGCACCCCCATCGCCTCCCTCGCCGAGCTCCTCTCGCCCGACAACGTCAAGGTGGTCTGCGCCGACAGCGGACAGGCCCTCTACTTCAGCCGCCAGCCGCTGCCCTACAGGCGCGGCGTCCAGCCCGAACGCTGGCTCGACGGCACCCCCTATTACAAGCACGTCGGCATCTACGCCTTCCGCACCCCGGTGCTCGAGGCCGTCTGCCGCCTGCCTCAGGGCCTCCTCGAAGAGTGCGAGAAGCTGGAACAGCTGCGCTGGCTCGCCGCCGGCTACCGCATCGACGTGGTCGACACCGCCCACGCCAACATCGGCATCGACACCCCGGCCGACCTCGCCGCCGCCGAGCGCTCCCTCGCCGCACGGCAATCAACGAACGACAGAACCAAAGAAAGCAAATAATATACCATGAGCATAACAGACCTTATCGTAGAGCTTATAGAACAAGGAAAACGGGTCGAGATCGCCGGCATCGGCACCCTCGACAGTGTGCTGCAGAGCGCCCACCACGACGCCGCCTCCCGCACCTACTACCCCGCCTCCCGCACCGTCGCCTTCGTCGGCCGCGCCGACGCCGACAGCACCGACATCGTCGAGCTCCTCGCCGCCCGCGAGTGCGTGAGCAACGAGGTCGCACGCCAGATGTGGCGCAACTACGTTGACGCACTCACCGAGAAGATGCAGCGCACCGGACGCCACACCTTCGGCCCTCTGGGCGACCTCACCTACGACGCCGCCCGCGGCTACGGCTTCGAAGTGGCTCAAGGCCTGCGGCTCGACGCCGGCAACAAAGAGGAGACACCCCTCGAAAACATAACCACCTACAGCCACGCCGGCGAAGAAGACCCCTTCGCCCGCTTCGACACCGAACCCGCCTCGGCCCCCGCCCCGGCCCCTGAACCCGAGCCCGAACCCGAACCAGAGCCCACACCGGCGCCGATCTCGGAGCCGGTCCCCGAACCCGAGCCGGAACCCGAACCCGAACCCACACCGGCGCCGATCTCGGAGCCGGCCCCCGAACCCACCCCCGACCCCCTGCCTTTCCCGGCAGAGTTCGACCGTCCCGCCCCCGCCTCCGAGAAACCCGCCAAAGTGAAGAAAGAAAAGAAAGAGAAGGCAAAGAAGGAGAAGAAAGAAAAGATAGAGAAGAAGGAGAAAAAGGAGAAGAAGCGCCGCGGCTGGCTCTGGCTGCTCCTCCTGCTCCTCCTCCTCGCCGCCGGCGCAGCGGCCTACTGGTGGTTCGTCATGCGCCCCAACACCTCCGCCGCCGAGCCCGAACCCGTCGTGGCTCTCCCCGTCGAGCACCTCGAAGGCGTCGGCGCCGTGAACAGCCTCACCTACAACTGCGACCTGATCGACTACAGCCAGCGCGACATCATGCGCCACGGCGAACTCGTCAACCGCTTCATGGCCGAATACATCGACCTCTTCCTCGCCGACCACGGCTACCGCAGCGCCCGCGCCCCGATGATGGACCGCGTCCGCAGCTACAGCGCCGACCGCCTCTCCGAGCTGCTCGGTCCCCGCTTCGCCGTCCAGCGCCTCATTCCCTACACCGACTATATCTATCGTTACAACGAGCCCTTCCTCAAAGAGCAGAACGGCCGTCGCGCTCGCGTCGCCGTCCAGCGCGAGCTGATGGAGGGCGGCGCCCTCGAAGGCATACTCCAGCGCCTGGTCGACGAGCTGGGCCTCCAGCCCGACGCCGGCGCTCCGCGCACCGCCGCCGCCGTCAAGGAGGTCAAGCAGTCCGAGCGGGCCGCCGTCGCACCCAAGAGCACCTCCGACGAGCCCCTGAACGTCAACGTCGAGAAGGGCAGCAAGCAGGGCTTCGACCTCATCGCCGGCTTCTACCTCGACAAGAACACCGCCGCTCGCATGACCGGCCGCCTCCACGCCATGGGCTGCGACGCCTACATCATCGAGTTCAACGACCTCTACTACGTCAGCATGGGCAGCGCCAGCAGCCAGACCGCCGCCGACGCGCTCTACAAGCACGTCAAGAGCTGGTACGACGGCGACGTGGCCATCAAGAAATGGTAACCCCATCCATAGTTGTTCCATACCAATAGAAAAGAGCCGATTACCGTAATACATAACCCCGTAGGGGTTTCATAGCAATAGCAACATGGGGCATCATAAATTAGAGCGCTTCGCCGAGAACCTGACCTTCCCGAACCTCTTCCAGGTGGGCTTCGAACAGCTGGAAAAGGAGGGCTTCGCCCTGAAAGGGCGTTGGGCCGACCATTTCGGCAACTCCAACCCCATCACGCTCGAACTCGGCTGCGGCAAGGGCGACTACACCCTGGCCCTCGCACGCATCCACCCCGAGCGCAACTACATCGGCGTCGACATCAAAGGGGCCCGCCTCTGGCGCGGCGCCAAGACCGCCGTCGAAGAGCCTCTGCCCAACGTGGCCTTCATACGCACCCGTATCGAGCTCATCGACCGCTTCTTCGCCCCAGGCGAGGTCGGCGAGATATGGCTCACCTTCAGCGACCCACAGCCCAAGAAACCCAACAAGCGGCTCTCCTCACCGCGCTTCCTCGACACCTACGCCCGCTTCCTCGCTCCCCGCAGCGTCCTGCACCTCAAGACCGACAGCCAGGAGCTCTACGACTACACCCTCAACGAGGTGCTCCCCGTCCGCGACGTCGAGGTCCTCGCCGCCACCCCCGACCTCTACAACGACAACCAGTCAACCTGTCAAACCGCCACCCCGTCAACACTTGGCGAGGCCAGGATGGCCCAGACCTTCTACGAGCGCATGTTCCTCGCCGAAGGCAAGCCCATCACCTACATCCAGTGGAAAATCAAATAAATAAACAAAACAATAAATAAACAAATAAACATTTTTCATTATGTCAGGACACAACAAATGGTCTAAGATCAAACGCGCCAAAGGCGCCGCCGATGCCAAGCGCTCGAAACAGTGGAGCAACATTCTGAAACAGGTCACCATCGCCGTCCGCGAAGGCGGCGCCGACCCCGACAGCAACCCCCGTCTGCGTCTGCTCATCCAGAACGCCCGCGGATGCAACATGCCCAAGGACACCCTCCAGCGCTCCATCAACAAGGCCAACGACAAGGACGCCGCCCAGATGATGGAACTCACCTTCGAGTGCCACGTCAACCACGGCATCGCCCTCTTCATCGAGGCCCTCTCCGACAACAACAACCGCACCGTCGCCAACGTCAAGTCCATCATGAACAAGAACGGCGGCACCCTCGAGACCAACGGCAGCCTGGCCTTCCTCTTCACCCGCAAGGGCGTCTTCGTCATCCCCCGCAAGCCCGAGATGGACGTCGAGGAACTTGAGATGGAACTCATCGACGGCGGCCTCGAAGAGATGGAGGTCGACGACGAGTACCTGACCCTCTACACCGCCTACGAGGACTTCGGCAACATGGTCAAGATGCTCGAGCAGAAAGGCATCGAGGTCGAGAGCGCCGAACTCCAGCGCATCCCCAACACCCTGCGCCAGGTCGACACCGACACCATCCGCAAGGTCATGAAAATCATCAATATCCTTGAGGAGGACGAGGACGTCACCAATGTCTACCACGACATGGAAATCCCCGACGACTACGAGGAAGAGTAATCATGTTGGTTTACAGTTTACGGTTTACGGTTTAAGGTTTAGGGTTTTCAGTTTAATGTTTAAGGAGTGTTGCCTTTCCCCCCCCCCAGAAACAACACCCATAACCCTAACTCCTAAACCGTAAACCTTACCCCCACCCCCCACCCCTAAACCGTAAACCCTAAACCCTAAACCTTAAACCTTAAACCTTACCCCCTAAACCTTAACCCTTAAACCTTAACCCTTAACCCCTAAACCGTAAACCTTAAACCTTAAACCTTAAACCTTAAACCTTAAACCTTAAACCTTACCCCCAACAGTGAAACTGTTTTTAGTCCCCACCCCCGTAGGGAACCTCGGCGACATGACCTTTCGTGGAGTCGAGGTTCTTAAGTCTGTGGACCTCATCCTCGCCGAGGACACACGCACCTCGCGCGTGCTCCTCCAGCACTACGGCATCCAGACGCCCCTCCAGAGCTACCACATCTTCAACGAGCACCAGACCGTGGCCTCGCTTGTCGAGCGGCTCCTGAGCGGCACCACCATCGCCGTCGTCACCGACGCCGGCACACCCGGCATCAGCGACCCAGGATTCCTGCTGGTGCGCGAGGCCGTCAAGGCCGGTGTCGACGTGGAGTGCCTGCCCGGCGCCACGGCCTTCGTGCCGGCTCTCATCGACAGCGGCCTCCCTTGCGACCGCTTCGTCTTCCTCGGCTTCCTGCCTCACAAGAAAGGGCGCCAGACGGCCCTGCAGGCCCTCGCCGACGAGGAACGCACCATGGTCATCTACGAAAGCCCCTACCGCCTCGTGAAGCTCCTCTCCGAACTCGCCGCCGTCCTCGGCGACGAACGCCAGGTCTCCGTCAGCCGCGAAATCAGCAAGCTCCACGCCGAGACAGCACGCGGCTCCATCGCCGACGTCCTCGCCCACTTCTCACAGAAAGAAGTCAAAGGCGAAATCGTCCTCGTCCTCTCCGGCAAAGACAACAAATAGCAATCATTAACGCCAACAAAAAGCCCTCAATAACGACAACATTGACAACAAAAAACAACTATGCTTACGCACCCCCAAAAAAGCAAACTGCAAGTCACAGTTTGCCAGTTGTCCAAGTTGTCTCAGTTGTCGTAAAAAAAACGACACCAATGCCAACAAAACAACCTTCCATAAATAACCCCGTAGGGGTTTCATATCAATAGCAAACATCTGAATTATATACCTCAAACCCCGTAGGGGTTTCATCCAAATCCAATATATAGAAACATCTTGTTATCGACACCAATGCCAACAAAACAACCAAGCCCACGCACCCAAAAGCAAACTGCAAGTCGCAGTTTGCCAGTTGTCTAAGTTGTCTCAGTTGTCGTAAGAAAAAGAACCAGTTGTCGTAAGAAAAATAAAGTTGTCGTTAAATAAATTACACTTGTCGTTAAAAATAAGAATCATGCCAATAGAAGTATTCCTCTTCCGCCTCGCCTGCGCCCTCCTCGCCGGCATCATCATCGGCACCCAGCGCGAGCTGAAGCAGCGCCAGGCCGGTCTGACCACCAACTCCCTGGTGGCCGTCGGCGCATGCATCTTCATCCTCATCAGCGAGAGCGTCATCATGCACGCCGTGGCCATGGGCGGCCCCGTGAACAACGACAACCTGCGCGTCCTCAGCCAGGTGGTGACGGGTATCGGCTTCCTCGGCGCCGGCGTCATCATGAAGAACGGCGTCACCATCCACGGCCTCTCCTCGGCGGCCACCATCTGGTGCTCCGCCGCCGTGGGATGCCTCTGCGGCTACGGCCTGTGGCGCGAAGCCCTCATCGCCGTCGCCGTCATCATCCTCATCAACTGGGGCCTCAAGAGCATCGAGATGTTCATCAAGCGCAAGCTCGGCAAGGGCGACGACTGACCATGCTCGAGCAGCTGGGACTCTTCGGACTCTTCGTCGGCAGCATGCTGGCGGCCACGGTCGTGCCCTTCTCGTCCGAAGCCTTGCTGGCGGGCGCTATGCTGGCCGGCTACGACCGCTGGCTCATCATCCTCGTCGCTGCCCTCGGCAACACGGCCGGCGGCATGGTCAGCTTCCTGATGGGATGGCTCTGCAAGTGGGAGTGGCTGGAGAAATACTTCCGCGTCAAGCGCGAAAAGATTATGTCGGTGCACAACCGGGTGGCCAAATACGGCGTCTGGGCGGCCTTGCTGACCTGGTTGCCCATCGTGGGCGATGTCATAGCCATCGCCTTGGGTCTGCTGCGGGCCAAGCCGGGCTGGACCCTCCTGCTGATGTTCGTGGGCAAGACATTGCGTTATATCGTCACCGCCAACCTGCTTGGCCTCACGGGCTGGTTCTGACGGGAAGCCACTGACAAATTGTCAGTCCGCTCGCTTTTGGCATGGATATTGCCCACTGTCAACTGTATCAGTAACAACGAACAATAAAACACAGAGATATGGAAGGCAAATTGAACGTACAGACCGAGAACATCTTTCCGGTCATCAAGAAGTTCCTTTATTCGGACCACGAGATTTTCCTGCGCGAGCTCATCAGCAACGCCGTCGACGCCACGCAGAAACTGAAGACCCTCTCGACCCGCGGCGACTTCAAGGGCGAGCTGGGCGACCTCACCATCGACGTCAAGATCGACTCCAAGAAGAAGACCCTCACCGTCAGCGACCGCGGCATCGGCATGACGGCCGAGGAGGTGGAGAAGTACATCAACCAGATAGCCTTCAGCGGCGTCACCGACTTCATGGAGAAGTACAAGGACAGCCATGAGCCGCTGATCGGCCACTTCGGCCTCGGCTTCTACAGCGCCTTCATGGTGAGCGACAAGGTGGAGATCTTCACCAAGAGCTGGAAGGACGAGCCCGCCCAGCACTGGAGCTGCGAGGGCAATCCGGAGTTCACCATGGAGGAGGACCCGAAGCACACCGACCGCGGCACCGACATCGTGCTGCACATCGCCGACGACTGCAAGGAGTTCCTCGAGGAGGGCACCGTGCTGCAGCTGCTCAAGAAATACTGCCGCTTCATGCCTGTGGCCATCCGTTTCGGCGAGGAGAGCGTGTGGGTGGACAGCGAGACCGAATGCGACAAGGACGGCAAGCCCAAGCGTGTGGAGAAGAAGCAGCCCCGTATCATCAACGACCCCGAGCCCGCTTGGAAAAAGAGTCCGTCGTCGCTGACAGATGAGGATTATAAGAAATTCTACCACGAGCTCTTCCCCATGAACTTCGAGGAGCCGCTGTTCCAGATACACCTCAACGTCGACTACCCTTTCAACCTGACGGGTATCCTCTACTTCCCCAAGGTGCGCAAGACCATCGACCCCAACCGCAACAAGATACAGCTCTACTGCAACCAGGTGTTCGTCACCGACCAGGTGGAGGGCGTGGTGCCGGACTACCTGATGCTGCTGCACGGCGTGCTCGACTCGCCGGACATCCCGCTGAACGTCAGCCGCAGCTACCTGCAGAGCGACGGCAACGTGAAGAAAATCTCGCAGCACATCAGCAAGAAGGTCGCCGACAAGCTGGAAGAGATGAGCAAAACGAAGTTGTCCGACAAGTCCGACGAGTCTGACAAGTCCGACAAGTCTGACCGCACCCAACTCGAAGAGAAGTGGGACGACATCAAAATCTTCGTCCAGTACGGCATGCTGACAGATGAAAAATTCTGCGAGCGCGCCATGAAGTTCTACCTGCTCAAGGGTGTGGACGGCACGTACAACACGCTCGACAGCTACCGCGAGAAAATCAAAGCCCTGCAGACCGACAAGGACAAGACCGTCTGCTACCTCTACGCCAGCGACGCAGAGGAGGAGCACGCCTACATCGAGAAGGCCAAGGCCAAAGGCTACGACGTGCTGTTGATGGACTCGCCCCTGGAGAGCCACTTCATCAACCTGCTGGAGCAGAAGCTCGAGAAGAGCCGCTTCGTGCGCGTGGACAGCGACACCGTCGAAAAGCTCATCCCCCACGACGACAGCATCCCCGAGAAGCTCACAAAGGAGGAGAAGGAGAAGTTGCAGCCCATCATCGAGGGCGAGGTGGACAAGCAGAAGTTCACCGTGCAGCTGGAGAGCCTCGAGGAGAGCGACGCGCCCATGCAGGTGACGCAGAGCGAGTTCATGCGCCGCTACCGCGAGATGGCGCAGACCTCCGGCGGCGGCATGGGCTTCTACGGCGAGCTGCCGGAGAGCTACAACCTCGTCGTCAACATCAACCACCCACTCATCGGCCGCGTGCTGAACGAGACCGACGCCGAGAAGCAGAAAGAGCTCGTCCATCAGCTCACCGACCTGGCCCTGCTGGCCAACGGCCTGCTCAAAGGCGAAGCCCTCAGCAAGTTCCTCCAGCGCTCGGTGCAGATGATCTGACCAGCCCCTCCGGGTACGCAGGCGTCCCGCCTGCATCCGGGTACGCAGGCGTCCCGCCTGCATTATGGTACGAGGCGTCCCGCCAGCATCCGGGTACGCAGGTGTCCCGCCAGCATCTGGGAACGCAGGCGTCTCGCCTGCAATAACACCAAGAATTGCCGCGGATTGCCCATATAATTAATGGCTAATTCGCGGCAATTCATGTTTTACAAACGCTCCCACACAATAATTTCCGCCATATCGCGTTAAACAACCAAAAGGAGGACAGAATTATGACCGCAACACAGCAAGTAGCCATGAACACCGAACTCTGGCAGAGCATTGGAGCTATCGCCGACAGCGACTATTTCATGCGTCGCCTGACACGCTATGCCAAGCGCCTAGCCAAAGAGAAAGCCGACGACCCCACGCTGATGACCAAGGAGGAATTCCTCGCCCGCGTCGACGAAGCACGCCGCGAATACGACGAGGGAAAATACCACACGTTTGACAGCATAGAAGACTTGGATAGATATATTCGTAGTCTATGAAGTATCAGATACATTACCTCGCAAGTGCAGAGCGTGGCTTACTGCAATTGTATAAATCCGAGCCAAAAGCATATCAGAAGGCACTGAAGCTCATTGCCGAGCTCCGCGACCACCCCCGTACCGGCACCGGTCACCCAGAACAGTTGCGCGGCGACCGCAGCAATCAGTGGAGCCGCCGCATCACACAGCGGCACCGTCTCGTCTACGAAATACACGACACCGAAGTCGTCGTCCTCGTCCTCACCGCCTACGGCCACTACGAGGACAAGTAGTCCCATCCACACAATAAAAAGTATCCTTCCTCGTTATACAAACAAATAATAAAACATGTCGTACACACAAATAGCGCAGTTGGAACTGCTGAACGCCCTGAAAAGCATCACCTCCGAGGCCGACCTGAACGAGTTCAAGGACTTGGTGGCGCATTTCTTCGCCGCCAAGGCACAGAAAGAGATTGACGCCTTGTGGGACAACGGCACCATAAACGAGGAGACCATCAACCAATGGGGCGCAGAGCACATGCGCACCCCCTACCGCTATGCGTCGAATCGTACTTGACACCAACTGCCTCCTGCAGGCGCTGCCCACCAACAGCCCGTACCACAAGATATGGTCGGGCGTGCTGTGTGGCGAAATCTCCCTTTGCGTCAACACCGACATACTGATTGAATACGAGGAAATCCTTGCGCAGAAGACCACCAAGGAGATAGCTCACAATGTGGTGGAGGCCATAGCCCGGCTGCACACAACGGAATTTCAAGAGACATATATCCATTTCGGGCTGATAGAGCAGGATGTCGACGACAATAAGTTCGTCGATTGCGCTGTCGCCGCCGATGCCGAGTACATCGTCACCAACGACGCCCATTTCAATGTCCTCAAACAGATAGACTGGCCAAAGGTCTGTATTCTTACAATAGGTGAATTCACCGCACACCTATAGTTGCACACGGTTATTCTCCCTGTAAATACTCGGAGAATATTTCAACATCAAAATAATCTCCCTATAAATAAAGGGAGAATATCGCATCAAAACAATATTCTCCGAATAAATAAAGGGAGAATATTGCACCGTTACAATATTCTCCCTACAAATAATCGGAGAATAAAATCACCCGCGACGGCCCCGTTTCAATTCCGAAACACATTTTTGTACCCCCGCAAAACCTTGTTTCAATTTCAAAACCCACTTTCGCAACCCGCGACAGCCGTTTTCAAAACCATTTGGGGGTATTGCAGCACGGCGATGGCAGTTTTCAATCTTAGTTGGTCAACCACGTGATGGAAATGACATCAATTTAAATCGGGATGTACATTGTTGTATGAAGATTAAGGTTTATTGTTTTATCGAAAGGGTGCCAGTTTGGGGGCTGGCACCCTTGGGGGAGGTGAGAGTTTTCTGATGGGATGACGACTTGGTGAGGGTGTAGGTAGCGCCGTTGATTTTGAAAGTCATCGTCGTTCCGTTGATGGAGAATGTGGCAGAGGCCGTTTCTCCTGTATGCCTGGTTAGAGACATGGTCCCGTTTCCGTTAGCATAAGTATAGGTACCCTGATAAATAATTGAAGAGTAGTCGCTTTTCCTCAAAGTAACCATGCAATTGCTTTCATACAAAGAGAACGATATTCCCACACGAATTATCCCTTGTTCATTTGCATCCCCCTCCCAATCCCATACGGTCTCGGAAACGGACTCGGGGTAGTTGGCGGAGCTGCCGCCACCGCCACCGGAGGGGTTATCGTCGTTGTTGTCCTTGTTGCAGGACGCGAATGTGAACATTGTGGCTGCCACAAAGAACAGCGCGGTCAGTTTTTTGATTTGTTTGAACATGTTGTTTACTGTTTGGTGAGTGGGTAGGAGGCACCGTTCATCTTTAATGTCAACGTATTGCCGTTGATGGAGAATGTGGCACTAGCAGGCTCATGCGTATCTGGGTTCTCTAACGCCATTGTTCCATTTCCCGAAGAATAAGTGTACGTCCCTTGGTAATGATTGGCCGAGTAGTCAAGTTTGTGCATGGTGACATAAGCCTGATTACCCATTTGCGAAAATCGGATTATTACATTATTAAAGCCATTTATGGCTTCCGAACCAGTTTGGCTACCCCATTCCCAGTGTGTTTGGGAAATTGATTCGGGGTAGTTGGCAGAACTGCCGCCACCGCCACCGGAGGGGTTGTCGTCGTCGGTGTTGTCCTTGTTGCAGGACGCGAAGGTGAACATTGTGGCTGCCACAAAGAACAGCGCGGTCAGTTTTTTGATTTGTTTGAACATGTTGTGTTTTTTTAGTCCATGCTCTCCCGCACCCCGTCGAGCAAACCATATAAATACGAAAGCGTGGCGCCGTATGCCACTTCTTCTAGTAGAGGTCGTGAGAATTACCTAAGTCAGCAGATGTGAAAACAGCCCACGCTATATACGCGAACCCTTACACCCACCCCTGCTGACTAGTTGAAATTTCTCACGTTTCTACTAGCAAGAGTTAGAGCATAACGCTTCGTTGATTTCACTGTTGAAATCGACTGCAAAGATACGCACTTTTTCCGACTCGGCCAAATTTATTTTTCCCCGTCTGAAAAAAAACAGAACTCCCCCGCCAGGGGCTGGCAGGGGAGTTCGTATTGTTCTATGTCTTTTATTACAATTCTTCAATATCTTCAGCTGACAGCCCTGTAATCTCCGAGATGTCTGTCACTTTATAGCCTTTGCTTTTCATAAGACGGGCGGTTTGCTCGAGGTTTTTGGTGGTGGTGGCCTCAACAATGACCGCCTCGTTTTTCTCCCATGCTTCCCAATCCGTCTCATTCAGGTAATTTGCCACCTGCATGCGCAGAGGGTGAAGGTCTTCCTGTATCACTTTCCACACCTCGCTCGGCTTTATCTGATAGTAGTCGTGCACGAGCACATGGCGCATCCTTGTGATGGATTTCCACGGGGTGTCGGGATGCTGGCGGCAGAAAGCATGTGTCAGCTTGTAGGCGGCTTCACCAATAATCTCAATGTTTTTCACAATGCCGTAGTAAACCAAACTGTCGGCACTCATATTATCCAGTGACTTTCCGTCTGCAAAGGCAAGGATGCGGTCGATTGACTCAAGAATATGTTCCAGGCGGTCGCGGTCTCTAACGGGCTCTCTCATATATCAGTTTTCTGTCTTGGTTTACGCTTTCTTTTATCCGTGGCCGAAGAGTTCCTTCCTCCACAAGATCAACAGGGCGGCCGAGTATATCCTCCAGCTCGCACATCATGGCGGCGTGTTTCAACAAGC
>Ga0310697_10000820_pt1 | contig 39404 bp, 24 predicted proteins | sample 172DNAGHGlowgp2_FD_203883 | JGI IMG/M metagenome (GOLD analysis project Ga0310697, IMG submission 203883) | Sheep rumen microbial communities from Palmerston North, Manawatu-Wanganui, New Zealand - 1728 DNA GHGlow gp2 (v2) (version 2) | ecosystem: Host-associated > Mammals > Digestive system >...
AGCGCTTCATTTCCCATGAGTTTTTGTGTCCGTCAGGGTAGGTGTAGGTCCAGATGAACCACTCCTCGTCCAAGCGCTCTATGTCAAACGTGAACCATCGGGAGGAGTTGGGCAGTGAGTGCTTCTTGAAAGCGTTGGAATAGCCAACCACCCACTTGCTGGTGGATTCGTTGAGAAGCACCATGTCGAAACCTTCTGCATGCTCGCTGAAGAGAAACTTGCCGTTATCTACGTGCCAGGCTCCGGGGCAGATGTAGTGGAAATGAAATTGGTATGTGTCAATGGCTATCGTGTCCGGCGATGGTCGGTCGAGAACCGCTCTTACGGGTTCTTTCAGGTGTAGGGTGTGGGTTTGGAAAGCGGTGTCGGCAAAAGTCCCGTTCTCATAGAACCAAAGCACGCCGGTTTCATCGCAGTGTATTGTGCCGTTGCCGTCGGGTGCGGCATAATCCCAGGAGTGGGTATATTCATACCGTCCTGGGATGTGCTGCTGTTCTGGTGTTGCCACCTGACCCTGCACGGCCGAAAAGATGGCCAGCAGGATGGTGAACGCTATGCTTTTCCTTGCCATGGATTACATGCTGCTTGAGCTGGTGCTCAAATCCTCCGAGCCCTCCTTGGAGCGGTTTTCCAACTCCATTTTGCCGAAGCGCAGGGTAATGCCGGCCGAGATGTAGCGGCTGTTGAGGGTGTAGCTGTTGCTTTGGCTAAGCAGGTAGGGGTTGGTGTTGCTTGAGCCGGACCCGATGGTCTTGCCCCAGTTGAAGATGTCCTGCACATTGATATAGGCCGAAAGCTTGCGTTTGAAGAAGTCGGCGCGAACTCCGCAGTTGAGGAAGTAGCGCGCCTTGCGCTCGGCGGCCAGGCTGATGGTGGGCGACGAATAGTTGGCCGAGGCAAAGACCTGGTATTTGTCAAGGAGTTTTACCCAGCAGTTGAGCCGTGCACTCCACGACACTTTGTGGTTGCTCAGTTGCTGGCCGGTTTCGGGATGGGTGAAGCTGTAACCGTAGTCGTATATATTGGTGTAAAGCCTGATGTTCATGAATCCAGACGGGCGGTATGTGACAAAGGCGGTTCCGCCAACCCGGTAGGAGGAACCCATGCTGTAGGGTACGGTGAATTGCACAATACGGTCGAGGATGGGGTCAATCACATCAGTGGAACTTGTGAGGCTGCTTATCTCGTTTGAGCTGAGGCGTGCATAGCCCTCCAATCCGATGTTGCCGAAGGTCATAAAGAACTTGTTCCAGCCCACCTCGGCATTGTGGGTGTAGGAGTAGGTACCCACCAGCCCGCGGTTGCCGGTGGAATAGCTGTCTACCGAATAACGCTTGTAGGTGGTGATGTCCTCCTCGCCCGGATGGCGCATCTTGAGCGAATAGTTGAGTTTAAAGTTGTGCATGTCTTCGGTGCGGTATGACAGGTGGATGGAAGGGTTGTAGGTGATGAAGTTGCAAGCCGTGTCGTCGATGGTGAAAGGGTATTTTTCGCTCCCAAAGTAGCGGAAGTCTATATGCTCATACTGTGCACCGAATCCCAGTTCAAGGGTGAAGTTGCCAAAACGGCGCGTCCATTCCACGTCGCCCTCCACCGAATGCTCCGTGTCGTCAAAGTCATAGCTGCGCAGCTCGTCGCGCACCTCGGTGGTGGTGGCACTGTCGAGGACGTTATAGTTGCGCGTTGTTCCTGTGAGGCCGTAGCCCAAACCAAACGACAGCTCGCCGTCTTGGCTGTAGGGGCGGTTATACCGCACATCGGCGTTGAAGTTATTGGTAAAGTACTTGTCTAAGTAGCACTTGTCGTAGTTTTCTCCAAGAGTATAGGTGGTCCCGGCCTCGTAGAGGCGGATAAAATCGTTCTGGCTGTTCCCGTTATTAAAGTTCTCGTGGATGCTGGCACGGATGTTGTGCCCTTTCTTGTCAAACTTGTGCATAAAGTCAATACCGGCCATGCCGAAGCCGCTGTTGCCCGTATTGCTCCGGGTGTCGGTATACTTAAACTGCTCAAAAGGCGAAAAACTGGTGCGTTCCCAACCCATAAGGCTCTCGCCGGTGTTGTGGCTGTAGTTGTAGTGTCCCATAAACTCGATGTCGGTCATGCTGTCAATGGCATAGCTGACGCGGGCAAACACGTTGCCGTTCAGCCGGCGGCTGTTGCTCTCCGTATAGCTGGTATCGATGGCGGTGGTGTCATACTGGCCGGCCGCCGTCTCGCTGTCCTTGCGGTAGGTGGTCTTGCTCCAGCCGTTGCTGTTGGAGTAATTGTAGCGGCCGCTGGCATAGAGGTTTACCGAGAGCTTCTCGTTGGCCCAGGTGTACGACACCCACGGCGACACAAAAGGCTGTGTGGCACCATTCACGCCAAAGCTGATGAAGTGGTTGCTCTTGATATAGGCGGAGGTGATGATGTTGATAACCGCGTCGGCGCTGGTGGCATACTTGGCCGACGGGTTGGTGATGGTCTCAATGCGGTCCAGGGCATTGGCAGGCAGCGTCTCGAGATAGGTCTTCAGGTTCTCCTCGGTCAGCTTGGAGGGCTTGTCGTTCACCCAAATCTCCACACTGCTCACCCCTCTCAGGGTAATGTTGCCCTCTATGTCCACCTCCACTCCGGGTGCGTTCTGCAGCGCATCGCTGGTGGTACCGGTCTGGATGGTGGGGTCGTCGGCCACGTTGTATATCAGTTTCTCGCCGTCCATGGCGTAGAGCGGCCGTGCGGCGGTCACCTTCACCTCGGTCAGCGTGGTGGCTCCGGGGGCGACTTTGATGGTGCCCAAAGCCGTGTTGTTGCTCACGGTGAACGGGGTCATGATATTCTTATAGCCTATGGCCGACACCCGCAGCAGCATGTTGCCCTGCGGCACGTTGGCTATCTCGAAGTAGCCGTTCAGGTCGGTAATGCCGCCTTTCACCAGCTGGGTGTCCTCGGTGCTGAGGATGGCAATATTCACATAGGGTATGGGCTCGCCGCTTACGCTGTCCTGCAGCGTACCCACCACCTTGAATACATCACCCTCTTTCACGCTTCTCTTCTGCCTTACTTGCTGCGCCTTCTCGGCAGCCTTGTTGGCCTGGTACTGGCGGCGCATCTGTTCGCGCTCGCTCATTGTGGGCCGGTTGTTGCCGCCCCCCGGGGGAGGTCCCATCGGTCTGCCACCGGGGCCGCCGCCCGGCTGGGCAAGTGACACTGAAGTGATTGTCAGGAAAAACAGCAGGACGCCTGCTGTGAAAAGCTTTGTGAATCGTATCTTCATATTATGAAATATTAGTAATAACTATTAGTCCAACTATCTTTCGGTTTCTTGCTTTTGCCTAAAAATTTTTTCTTTAAGGCTTTCCTGCGGGTGGACGATGAGTGCATAGCCCGCAATGACTATCGTGGTGAGCAATTCGGCGCAGGGCACAGCCAACCACAGCCCCTTGGTCCCCGCCACGCCGGGCAGCAGAGCAAAGGCCGCCACAAGGAAAACGATTCCCCGCAGCAGGGTGAACACAACGGCCGCCCCCGCACGCTCTATGCTTTGCAGGTAGCCCACCACACAAATGTTCACCGCCAGGAAAAGGTATCCCGCCCCATAGTAGGGCAACCCCGCAGCCGCAATGCCGTATGCCGTAGCCCCGGGCTCGAGAAAGCACGACACCACCGCAGGCGAAAACAACATGAACACCAGGCTCACCGCCGCCCCTATCGCCATCGCCACCCCAAGGCTGAACCCCAAGGTGCGGTGCACACGCAAGTGCTTGCCTGCCCCGTGGTTATAGCTCACTATGGGTTGTGCCGACTGCGCCACCGCGTTGCATATCATATACACCAGCGGAAACAGGTAGCAGGCAATACTGTAGGCCGCCACCCCGTCGTCGCCCACGTGTTTTATAAATGCCATATTGCCGGCCAGCATCATAACCGCCACCGCCAGCTCACCCAGCAACCCGGGAAACCCCACGCGTGCCATATACCCCACATTGCGCGCCATCAGCCGCAGGCTGGTGGCAGTGGCCTTAAGGCGGTAGAACCGCAGCGTCTTGGCTCGGAACACCATATAATAAACCACCATGCAGGTGCCCACAAAGCCGCCTATGTCAGTCGCCAGCGAGGCCCCCATCAGCCCCCACTGGCAGGGGAAGATGAACACATAGTCCAGCACCCCGTTCACCACGGCGGGGACGATATTGGAAACCATCGCAAACCGGGGCGAGCCGTCCAGCCGTATGGCAAACAGCCCTATACCCGTAATCATGTTGAACAGGCAGGTGGGCACGAACCAGACATAATACTCGCGCGCCGAGGCATACAGTCCGCCGTCCACCCCCAGCAGCCCCAGCACCGTGTCGGGAAACAGGTAGCACACCAGTCCCATTGCCACCGATGTGGCCACACCCGTGGCAAAGGCCTGCGTCACATTGATGCGCGCAGCCTTCACATTCCCCTTCGACAGGTGGATGGCCGCCACCACGCTCACCCCAACGCCCAGCATCATGCCCAGGCCGTTGATAAGCATCATCAGCGGGCCTATCAGGTTGATGGCCGCCAGCCCCTGGCTCCCTATCCCGTGGCCGACAAAAATACCGTCGGTGAAAATAAAGGCCATGTTGAAAAGCATCCCCAGCAGGGTAGGGAAGAAAATGCGCGCAAAGAGAGGGCCTATGCTCTCGCGGGCGAAATCAATGTTGTCCCTGTTGTCGTACATAATTTATCGCTCTTTTTGGGAATGAGCAAGGGAGCAGGGGCGGATTAACCCGTCTCCTGCTCCCTTGTATAAAAGGTTCTTTTTCGGTTTTGCTATGCGGTTCCTAAGGACTTACGCCTTTCGTAGAACGTGGCATGGGCAGTCTCCATATAAGGCACAACCCACAGCAGGGCAACCCCCATGGTCACCATGCCCAGCAATATCCAGCCTATAAAGCCCAGATCCAGCAGAAACAGTTTCCATTTGTAGCCCCTCATCATCTGCTTGCTGCGCCGCACACACTCAAACTCCGACAGCTCCGGGTGGTCGTGTGCAATGTAGGGCGTCAGCCGGTAGGCATAGCCCATAACGATTCCGGGCACCACCAGCAGCAGCGACCACAAAAAGGTCAGAACCACCACCAGCAGCGATGCTCCCAGCATGCGCCCATAGCGGCTAAAGACTGCAAAGGGCCGCGTTACCAGGTCGTCACCCTCCACCTCGCCGCGAACAAACTGCAAAAACGCAATGCTGAACCCGAAACCCAGCGGACACACCACCAGCAACCCCGCCAGAGGTATGGTACCGGCCATCGTTTCTATGGCGCAAAACAGCAAAGTGCACAGCACGGCATAGAGCCAGTTGCCCTTCAGCCGCTCGTGTGCGGCGTGCCGTATCTGCCTGTTTTCCGGCATTGTGCCTGGGTTGATTGTAGAAAACTCTTCCATATAGAAACTGTTCTTTATTTTTTGCAAAGATACGAAAAAAATTCAAAACAAAAGGCATTCCACAAAAAAAATCGTCCCGACCGGGTGACGGTAAAGTTGCCAATTGCAATTTTATTCGTATCTTTGCAGTATGAAACGCTTTTGTATTTTGTTGCTAATTTGTTCCTTCGCCGTTGCTGTGCGTCCGCAGGAACTTCGTTTATCCACTGCTCTTCCGCCCGATACCGCAAGTCTGCTTATCGATTACCGCTACGACCATTATCAGGTACAGCGCGAGTTGCGCCTGCTGGTTGACGAGCCGGACGAGTGGAGAACCGAACTGCACTGCGATGCGATTCAGTCCGATGCCTGGTGCCGCGACCACGGACGGCAGTACACCTGGCGCATCGGCGTCGATGCCACTACATTCCTGCGCGATGCCGCCTTCTCGCTGCCCTACACGCGCGGCTACACCGCCACAGGTTTCTTCGTGAAACCCTATGCCAAGCACCTCATCGGGCAGGATGCACAAATGACCTTCGGCCTCCTTCTCTCGGGCGTGGCGGGCTACGACGGCCTGCGGGCATGGCAGCCCCTTGTACGCCTCGAATACGAACCGTTCACCAACTTCCGCCTTGTCATGGGCTCTCTCTACGGGACGCTCTCCCACGGGCTATACGAGCCGATGCTCGACCGCGAGCGATACATCTACGACCACCAGGAGGAGGGCGTGCAAATCCTCGCCGACTATTCGATAGGCTCCCGCTTGGGCTGGCACATGGACACGTGGCTGCATTGGGAAGACCTGCTCGAACCCTGGCAGCCCAAGCAGGAACGCTTCTCCCTCGGCAGTTCCCATTTGCTCATTCTCGGCGAAGGTTTGTGCCATGGGCGCATGACAGTCAGCCTGCCTCTCAGTTTTCTCGGCAGCCATCGCGGAGGACAGTTCTCCTCGCTCGACACCTGCATCCAGTCCCTCTTTACCGAGAGCGCGGGACTCCGCGTCAACCTCGCCACGGGGAAGTTTTCAGCCGTTGCCCTCGATGTACCGGCCTTCTTCTTTCAGGACGTATCGCCTACCAAGTACCTGCCTTACAACAAAGGCTGGGCTGTGTGGCCGCAGTTCTCCTTCGACTGGCAGTTTGCCCACGATGTCCCTCGGCCTCCCGACGAGCCGCAGCCTTTCTGGCGCGGCAGCTGGCGACTGCTGGTGCAGGCGGGCTACTGGCACGGACACCAATATATAGCCCCGCGCGGCAGTTACCTGTTCCAAAGTGTCAGTTGGCACCGTCCCGACTTTGCCCAGCCCGAGCGGAGAATGGTCACCGCCAAGCTGGACTTTGAGAACCGCTACAGCGCCCGCTTCTCCTTGGGCCTCGACACCGAGTACTACTACGACCTCCGCGAGCAGGCCATGGACTTTGCCTTTGGCCTATATCTCCGCTATTCCCTTCGGGGCCGGTAGCCGCAAGCTTTCACACTACGGGCGCGGTGCGCGCTCGTCAGGCTCAAGCCCGGCCGCCACGCCCCGTTGGTCGGCAACAAAAGGCTGTCCCCTCCTCGCGGCGCCCTTGACCCGTTGCCGGGCCGTTCGGTCTTCTCCATTTGTTTTGCAGTTGCTCGGCAGTTTTTCGACGCGGTGTCGAAGAACTGTGGTATAACAGTGGACGAACGGGTGGTGAAAGGACGGCTTTGGGGCGGCGCGTGAAGGGGCTTGGTGCGGTGATGGGGTTGCCTGTTGGGGGGTCAGGGCAGTTTGTAGACCTTGGGGTCGATGGGATGGTTGAGGAGCGGGCTGTGGGTCTTGCCTTTGGAGTCGAGGCCCATGTAGTATTTGTGGAAGAGGCCGAGTTTTTCCTCCATCTCCATGTAGTCGATGAGGCAGGTGGTTTTGTCGTATTTGAGCAGCATTTTGGTGATGCCTTTGTTGTGGCCTTTCTTTACGGTGAGGGTGATGATGTAGTGGCTGTTGTCGGAGGTGAGCTGGAAGTCGGTGTTGAGGTTGTTGTAGATGCTGTATATGTCGCCGTTCATGGACCATGCCATGGCGTTGCCGAGCAGTTTCATGAGTGGGACGATTTTGTAGTTGAAGTTGAGTTTGTGGCCGTCGATGCCGTTGTAGAGGTTGGTGGTGTTGATGATGTAGTATTCGCCTTTGGGGGCGGTGTAGAGCATGGAGATGTTGGCTTCGATGTCGCCTTTTTTGGTGGGTTTTACTTTGGTGACGTAGAGGGTGCCGTAGCGGTGGTAGGTGGTGCCTTTTTTTATGAGGTCGTGCCTGAAGGTGTTTTGCAGGGTGCGGTATTGCTTGTTGGCGGCGAGCAGTTTGTTGAGTATGACGCTGTCTTGCGCGGTGATGGTTTGCGCGCCGAGGGCGGGTGCGTGGAGCAGTGCTATGAGCAGTGCGATGAGGGTGGTGAGGTGTGTTCTTTTCATGTTGTCGGTTGTTTTAAAAGCAAGTCCCCCGACGTGGTTTCTATCGGGGGACTCTTTATTGTTTGGTATCGTTTGTGGCTTGTTTATTGCACGGTGAATTTTACCGCGCTGCCGTTGAGTCGGTATACGTAGGCGCCGGGGGCGTAGCCTTGCAGGTTGAGGCGGTATTCCTTGGTTCCGCCGGGCACTATGAGGTTTTCAACCATGCGTCCGTCTATGGTGTAGACGGTGAGGTAGGCGTTGAGCGGGAGGTCGACCGGGATGTTGAGGTGGTCGGTGGCGGGGTTGGGGTAGCAGGGGGCGGGGGTGTAGGCGGTGTTTTCGTCAATGCCCACGGTGTTGGGGTGGATGCCGTAGATCATGGCGTGTCCGCTGTTGAATGTGTAGCCGCCTGCTGTTTCGATGGATGTGGTGGGTGCGAGGGTGTAGAAGCCGTCGCTGCCGCCGCCCCAGCCCCAGCGTATCCAGAATTTTTTCGTGTCGGATGAGGAGCTGCCTGCGATGACGAAGGCGTGTCCGCCGGCGTCACGGCCATTTCCTCCGGGGTCGGAGCCGCTGTAGTATACGGGACGTGCGTGGTCGTCGATTTCGCTGTGGAGGAGGGAAAGCCATTCATTGTCGGTTACGTGCCAGCGGCTTTTGTAGGTGGCGTCGGTGGAGTAGCAGAAGTAGTTGATGAGTGCGGGGGCCACGTCTTGGCTCAGGGCGCCGCTACCTTCCACGTCCCAGCTCATTTTGACGGTGACGCCGCAGGCGAAGAGGAGTTTGCCTATGGCGCGTTTTTCTTCATAGGTGCTGTTGTTGCGCAGCTGGTTGGGCATGTTTTCGTAGATGAATTTGTTGCTGTCCACTTTGAATTTGTAGCGTAGGGTGGTGCCGTTCCAGGGTGCGATGGCGGTGTTGTAGCCTTCGGTGCCGCCTACTTCGGGGTATTTCCAGAAGTGCAGTATCATGCCCATGGCTGTGGCTACGCAGCCGGCGGGGCAGTGGACGCCGTTTTTGACGGGGCTCCACAGGTTGTAGGGGTGCACTTGGTCCCATTTGGCTTGCACGAGGATGGCTTTGCTGTCGGGGTCGCAGGTGAAGGTTTGCTGCTGCAGTTGGTCCCAGAGTTGTTTGGCCTGTGCGGTGGGCACGGCGTTGTGGTTCTGGTTTTCGCTGACAAGGCGTGAGTAGCTGTCGAGCATGTACTGGCAGGCAGGGTTGATGTTTTCGGGGTCGAGGCTGCCTATGGGCGAGTAGGCCAGGACGGGGTCGGTGCAGTTGGAGGCGGATACTACCACAAAGCCGTTGCCGGCGACGTTGAATGCGTAGAGCGCCGGGATGCAGAGTGTGGGGTTGTCAAACTGTTTGACGAGTTTGAGGTTTTGGGCCTCAACGGGTGCTTTGGCTCCGGTGGCTACGGTGAAGTAGTAGGCCCCGATTTGTTTGGCGGTCTGGAGGTCGATGTTTTCGGCTTTTGCATGGCCGCACATTAGTACGGAAATGACTAAGACGATGGATAAAAATCTGGATTTCATTGTCTTTGATTTATTATTAATATGTTGTTTTTTTCTTTTTTCAGTTGGCAAAGATACAACTTTTTATTTGATTGACAGAAGAAAAATAAGTGGGTTGTCCTTTATTTTGGAAAAGTTAAGGTTGGGGGCTGTTTTTATGGGGAGAGGAGGAAGAATACGGCTATGCCGAGGTAGTTGCCTAAGAGGTAGCCTAACAGTCCGATGGAGATGCCGAGCATGATGAGGTTTTTGTTGCCTACGAGGGCTGCTGCGAGGGGTACGAATGGGGGGGAGTTGATGAGTGCCACGGAGGTGACGAGTGTGCTGTCGCCGTCGAGGTGCAGCAGGCGGGCGAATAGGATTTGGAGCAGGAGGGAGCCGAAGATGACGAAGAGGATGTACCATAGTATGTTGAGGCTTCCGGCAAGGTTCATTTGCCTTATGTCGCAGGCGTTGGCTATGGTGAAGCAGAAGAGGTAGACGAAGTAGAGTCCCACGGTGAAGGAGAGGGGCTGCCGTTGGGCGGACTGGCGGTTGGCGCGCCGCACTATGGGCAGGAAACCGGCGGCTATGGAGAGGGTGGTGAGTATGAGGATGAGCATGGGTGTGGAGAGGGAGGCGGGGAAGAGGGTGGAGAGGAGGTAGGAGGCTGCGGCTATGGCCAGGGCTATGGGGAGTGTGGCCAGTTGGGGTTTGAGGGGTGTTTGGTCGGGTTGGGGGTCATGGACGGTGGGTGGCGGCGAGGCGGGTTGGAGGCGTGCGGGCAGTATACGCCGGAAGAGGGGTTTGCCAAAGCAGATGATGAAGACGAGGTAGAGGCCGGTGACTATGAGGTCGTAGGAGGTGATGTAGAGGTAGGTGTCGGGGTCCATGTCCACGGCGCGTGCTATGGCTCCCATGTTGGGTATGCCGCCTGTGTAGATGCCTATGGATACGGCGCTGACTTGGGCAAACTGGTGCGGGTCGGTGTTGCCGCGGAAGAGGAAGAAGCCTGCCACGGTGACGAGTATTACGGCGCCAAAGCCGCAGAGGGCGGATTTGAGGGCTTTGTCGGTGGACCATCCTGTCAGGCTGCAGGCGAGGAGCATGAGGGGTATGGAGAGGGGGATGCAGACGTTTCCTATGAGGTTGTTGGTTTCGAGGAGGCCGGGTTGGTGAATCCATGGGGTGAGGTTGGCGACGAGGAGGCCTATGACGTAGAGCAGGGCCATGGGGCTGACTTTGTCTATCCACGTCCATTTGCGGGCGAGGAGCATGATGAGCGCCGGGGTGGCGAGGAGGTATAGGAGGTAGGGAACCATTTAGTTGCTGTTGGTGCTGTCTAACTCTTCTTTGAGGTAGATGCCTGTGATGTTGTCGGGTTGGGCGGCTAATTGTTCGGGTGTGCCGCAGAAGGTGATTTGCCCTCCTTTGCGGCCTCCGTCGGGTCCCATGTCGATTATCCAGTCGGCCACTTTGATGACATCCATGTTGTGTTCGATGACGAGGATGCTGTTGCCCCGGTCTACGAGTTGCTGTAGCACTTGGAGCAGGATGCGTATGTCTTCGAAGTGGAGGCCGGTGGTGGGTTCGTCGAGGATGTAGAGGGTGTTGCCGGTTTCGGGGCGCGAGAGTTCGGTGGCCAGTTTGATGCGCTGGGCTTCGCCGCCGCTGAGGGTGGTGGACTGCTGGCCGAGGGTGATGTAGCCGAGGCCTACGTCTTGGAGGGTTTTGAGTTTGCGGTAGATTTTGGGGTAGGATTCGAAGAAGGGGACGGCTTCGTTGATGGTCATGTCGAGCACGTCGGCTATGCTTTTGCCTTTGTAGCGTATTTCGAGGGTTTCGCGGTTGTAGCGCTTGCCGTTGCACACTTCGCAGTTGACGTAGACGTCGGGCAGGAAGTTCATTTCGATGGTGCGGACTCCGGCTCCCTTGCAGTGTTCGCAGCGGCCACCGCTCACGTTGAAGGAGAAGCGTCCGGGTTTGTAGCCGCGTATGCGTGCGCTGGGCAGTTGAGTGAAGAGGGTGCGGATTTCGTCGAAGACGCCTACGTAGGTGGCTGGGTTGCTGCGTGGGGTGCGCCCGATGGGCGACTGGTCGATTTCGATGACTTTGTCGATGTGGTTTATGCCGGTGATGGACTGGTAGGGGAGTGGCTCTTTGGTGGAGTGGTAGAAGTGGTTGTTGAGTATGGGGTGGAGTGTTTCGTTGATGAGGCTTGACTTGCCGCTGCCGCTTACGCCGGTGATGCAGACGAAGCGGCGCAGGGGTAGGTCGAGGGTTACGTTTTTGAGGTTGTTGCCCGTGGCGCCGGTCAGGACGATGTGGTCGCAGCCTTCGATGGGACGGCGTTTGGGGAGGGGTATGTCTTTTATGCGGTTGAGGTATTGCAGGGTGAGGGTTTTCTTTTTGGAGGCAAGGAGTTGGCGGTGGGTGCCTTGGAAGATGATTTTGCCTCCGTGGATTCCGGCTCCGGGTCCGATGTCGACGACGTAGTCGGCGCTGTTGATCATGTCGCGGTCGTGTTCGACGACGATTACGCTGTTGCCGAGGTCGCGGAGTTCTTTGAGGGCATCGATGAGGCGCCGGTTGTCGCGCTGGTGGAGTCCGATGCTGGGTTCGTCGAGGATGTAGAGTACGTTGACCAGCCGTGCGCCTATCTGGGTGGCAAGGCGTATGCGTTGGGATTCGCCACCGCTGAGGCTGCTGCTGTTGCGGTTGAGCGAGAGGTAGCCTATGCCTACGTTGAGGATGAATTGGATGCGGGTGAGTATTTCGTGCAGTATCTCGTGTGCCACGATGCGTTGCTGGGGTTCGAGGCGTTCTTCAAGGTGGAGGAGGCGTTCGTGGAGTTCGGTGAGGTCGAGTTGTGCCATTTGGCCAATGTGCATGCCGTCGATTTTGAATGCGAGGCTTTCGGGTTTGAGGCGGTAGCCGTGGCATTCGGGGCAGGGTATGGTGTTCATGAAGGAGGAGGCCCATTTCTGCAGTGCGGCTGAGCTTTCGTCGGAGGCCATCTGCATGATGTAGTTAACGATGCCTTGGAAGCTGTTGCCGTGGCTCATTTCGTAGGCGTCCTCCATGCCGGTGAAGTCGCTGGTGCCGTAGAGGATGGTGTTCATGGCGTCCTCGGAGAAGGAAGATACGGGGTCGTCGATAGTGAAGTGGTAGTGTCGGCCCAGGTTTTCCATTTTGCGGTAGAAGTAGTTGGTGGGGCTGTATTTGCCCAGCACTTCGAAGGCACCCTGGCGGATGCTTTTGGAGGGGTCGGGGATGAGCTTGGTGATGTCGATTTGTGCTATTTGCCCCAGTCCGTTGCATTTGGGGCAAGCCCCATAGGGGGAGTTGAAAGAGAAGGTGTTGGGTTCGGGTTCGGGGTAGGACATGCCGGTGGAGGGGTCCATGAGTAGGCGGCTGTAGTAGGCGGGTTTGGGCGAGGGGGAGGGGATGGGTGAGGGAGGTTGGTTTTCCAGCACCATAAGCACGCCTTTGCCTTGTTTGAAGGCGGTGCGTACGGCCTCTTTGAGACGGTCGTTGTTTTTGCCTACGCGGATGCGGTCGACGACCAGTTCTATGTCGTGGGTTTTGTAGCGGTCTACCTGCATGTTGTAGGTCAGTTCGCGGATTTCTCCATCTACCCTTACGCGCAGGAATCCTTTTTTTGCCACTTGGGCAAAGAGGTCGCGGTAGTGGCCTTTGCGGGCCTTGACCAGCGGTGCAAGAATCATGATGTCTTTGCCGCTGTAGTTTTCGTTGATGAGTTCAAGGATGTGTTCCTCGGTGTATTTTACCATGCGCTCGCCGCTGACATGGGAGTAGGCGATGCCTACGCGGGCATAGAGCAGGCGGAGGAAGTCGTAGATTTCGGTTACGGTGCCGACGGTGGAGCGTGGGTTTTTGTTGGTGGTTTTTTGTTCGATGGAGATGACGGGGCTGAGGCCGTCGATGCTGTCTACATCCGGCCGCTCTATGTTGCCGATGAAGTGGCGTGCATAGGCGGAGAAGGTTTCCATGTAGCGGCGCTGCCCTTCGGCATGGATGGTGTCGAATGCCAGGCTCGACTTGCCGCTTCCGCTGAGGCCGGTGAAGACCACGAATTGGTTGCGCGGTATGTCGATGTCGATGTTTTGCAGGTTGTGCTCGCGGGCGCCTAATATTTCAATTTTGTCCTTCAATCTGAATCAAGAGGTGGGTTTAATAAAATGTATAAGGTGAGTGTTCGGGTTGTTTGCCTATATTGTTGTCAGCAAGCTGGTGTCTTTTTTGCCTTTGGTGATGGTGCGGTGGAGAGTCCCCCCTTCGACGGGCAGTTGAACGGTATAGGTTTTGTTGGCTTTGTTTTTCAGCAGGTCGGTTTTAATCCAGGGGTTCAGTTGCCGCAGTACCTTGTAGCTGGTTTTGTTTTTGCGGGCAAATTGGTAGAGGTCTACGTTTTGTCCCGACAGGGAGACGGTGCGTGTGGGGATGGGGGGATAGAGGTCGCAGTGCCGCAGGTAGTAGCCGTATTGCCTGGGGTTTTGCATGATGAGTTTGATGGCCAGTATACGGTATACGTAGCGGGTGGTCTCGGTGTTGAGCCAGATGTCGTAGTATATGTCGGTGCCTTGTTTTTCGATGCGGCGTGCGAGACCGTTTTCACCGCAGTTGTAGGCGGCTGCGGCCGCTGTCCAGCTGTGAAACTTGTTGTAGAGTGCGCGGAGGTATTTGCAGGCAGCCTCGGTGGAGGCCACAAGGTGGTCGCGCATGTCTATCTCGTCGTTTACCAATAGGCCATAGGTGGCGCCCGTGCTGGGCATGAATTGCCAAAAGCCTTGGGCTTTGGCAGGGGAGGTTGCGTTGGTCAGCCCGCTCTCTATCACACAGAGGTATTTGAAGTCGAGAGGGATGCCGTTTTTCTTCAGGATGGGTTCTATGACAGGGAAATAGCGGTTGGCGCGTTTGAAATAGAGTACAGTGCTGGACTGGCGGTACATGTTGATGATTAGCTCGTTGTCGAGGCTTTCGCGAACGTAGTAGGTGGCCAGGGGGACGCTTTCGCCGGCAAAACTGAGGGTGTCGGGTATGGCGGGTGCAAACACTTTGTAGCCGTTCATGATGGCACGCCTGTGGGTTTCTTCGCTATCGTCGCGCTGGGTGGAGCAGATGAATACTCCCCCGGCAAAGGCCAGCAGTAGTGCGGATGCAACGGCTAATATGTGTTGTTTTTTCAAGGCTTAGGGTTTTGGCTGTTTTGATCGAGAAGGCAGTGTTGCACAATGGCATCGGCCACATCCCTTTTGCTGAGCAGGGGTGTGGTTGCGGTGTCGCCCAAACGGCTTATGATGGTCACCCGGTTGGTGTCCACGCCGAAACCTGCACCGACATCCTTGAGCGAGTTGAGTACGATGAAGTCGAGGTTTTTCTTTTGTAGCTTGTGTTGGGCGTTGGCCATTTCGTTGTCGGTTTCGAGGGCGAAACCTACCAGTATTTGTCCCTCTTTTTTCATGGAGCCGAGGGTGGCCAGTATGTCGGGATTCTGCACCAGATGCAGGGTCATCCCCTCGTCGCCCTGTTTTTTCAATTTGTGGTCGGCAGTGTTTTCGGGGCGGTAGTCGGCCACTGCTGCCGAGAGTATGGCTGCGTTGCAGGTGAGGAACAGGTCAGTGGCAGCGGCGTACATTTGCCGAGCGCTTTCCACGTCGGTGCGGTGGATGCGGGGCTGTGAGGTGCTGAGTGCGGTGGGTCCCGTCACCAGTTCCACCTCGGCTCCGTAGGCGGCCAGCGCCTCGGCCAGCGCAAACCCCATTTTTCCGGACGAGTAGTTGCCTATAAAGCGGACGGAGTCGATGCGCTCGTAGGTAGGGCCGGCGGTGACCAGCACCCTTTTGAGGGCGAGGGGAAGAGGTGAATGCTCTGTGCCGGCATGGGTGTTGGCAATGTTGGAAAACAGGTAGTCTGCGATGGCTTCAGGTTCGGCCATGCGGCCGGTTCCTGTGGTGCCGCAGGCCAGGTGGCCGGAGTCTGGTTCGACGATGTGTACACCCATCGACCTCAGTGTTGCCACATTGCGCTGCACAGCCGGGTGCTCCCACATCTGGGTATTCATGGCGGGTGCCATCACTAATGGCTTGCCGCTGAAGGACAGGAGCAGCGTACTCAAGGCATCGTCTCCGATGCCCGAAGCCAGTTTGCCGATAATGTTGGCTGTGGCGGGAGCCACCACCATCGTGTCGCCCCAGTCTTTGAGGGAAATATGCTCAGTGGTGTGGTCGTTGCCGGGTGCGAATAGGTCGGCGTAAAGCTTGTTGCCCGAAACTGTTTCCAGCGTTAGGGGAGTAACAAACTGAAGCGCATGGCTTGTGGCCACGCACTTCACCTCGTGTCCGGCTTTGACGAGTAGCCTCACCAGCAATGGGGCTTTGTAGGCTGCGATGCCGCCGGTTATGCCAACAATGACTTTCATGCCTCGGCACCCTGTTCGGCAATCACCGAGTTCTCCAGGGCTTCCATGCGTTGCTGTTCCTGGTCTTCCTTGGCTGGGTTGCGGTAGTAGATGGCATGGTTCAGATACTCCTCAATGGCCACCAGTGTGGGTTTGGGCATTTGTTCGAAACGGCGCACCACCTCGATTTGCTCGCGGTTCTCGTAGTATTCGTCGATGCCATCATTGTTGTTCGAGAACTCTTCAATCTTCTTGTGCAGCTCCTTCTTCTCCTCGACGGCAATTTGGTTGGCACGTTTGGTCAGCACGGCGACAGTTTCGTAAATATTGCCTGTCATTTGGCTGAACTCTGCTGTATTGCGGGTGATTGTCGTGTTGGGGATTTTCTTCTTCTTTTCTTCCATGTTTGTATAGGTGTGTTGATATGTTTTACGATGATGTGATTTGTTGTTTTTGTCGCCGATTAGGGTTCTTTGTCCATGGCAGCCAGTGCGGCCTTGGCCTTGGTGTAGAAACCCTGTGCCAGGGCAAGGCGTTTGCTGTCGTGGATGGATGCCGAGAAACGGTCGAAGTCGGTTACCACCTGTCTGAGGCGTTCGCGCATCTTCTCCTCCGTGCTGTTGATACCGTATTCGTAGCCGCTTGCCAGCATGTAGAACATGGCCTCTTCGCGCAGGGCGGATTCGGGGTAGTTGTTCAGGAACGATTGCATCGAGACATAGGCCGCGTTGTACTGTTCGGTCAAATAGTAGCTGTAGGCTATGTCGTATTCCTTCTGCATCAGTTTGGCACGCAGTTCGTCGAGGCGGGAGTTGATTTCGGGGATGTGGACGCTGGTGGGATAGCGGTCGACAAAGGATTCGTACTCGCTAATGGCCTCCTTGGTCAGTTTTTGGTCGAGATAGTATTCGGGTGACTGGTTGTATTTGCAGGTGGCCGAAAGGTAGAGTGCCTCCTCGGCACGCTCGCTGTAGGGGAAGCGCTTAAAGAACCCCTTGAACTGGTAGCCTGCGGAAAAATAGTCTTTCTCATGGAGCAGGCACATGGCATAGTACCACGATATGTCCTCGGCGTTCTCCTTGCCATGGTAGTGCATTATCAGGTTTTCGAAAAGTTGGATGGCTCGGGTATAGTTGTTGTCGTTGTAGTATTTGACTGCCGCTTCGTATTGTGCGGCAAAATCGTTCCCCTTGAGCAATTTGTCGTAATTGCTGCAAGACGCTGTAAAAGCGACGATTAGGATGAATAAACTTGTCTTTAAAACGGTCTTCATAACTTGCAAAGATACACTTTTTTCCCTAATTATTAAAAACAACTACCTCCGATTATGAATTTTTAGAAAGTAAAGAGGGGCATCCAATGAATGCCCCTCACTGCATATCAGCATTATGCTTTTGAATGAAAGATTGTTTGATTGACACATTCAAACAATCCCACATTCCCTCCTTGTCGATGTTGCCCTATTCTTTTATCAGTTTCCTCACAACCGACCACTTGTCGGTGGTTAAGCGGACAAACCAAGCTCCCCGAGGCAGCATGGAGTGGGGAATGCGGAAAGAAGAATTGATAGTGGTTGGGCCAATCACCACCCGGCCTGCGAGGTCGAGGACGGTGAGCGTGGCAGAGCCACTGACGCAAACCATTATATCGCCGTGTGCCGGGTTGGGGTAAATACTAACCTTGGGTTTAGTGCCTCCAAACTCCACTATTCCCACTGTGGTGTCGGCCACCCACTCAAAGAGGGCCACAATGGCGGTGTCGGAAGTGACAAGGATGTTTCGTGGATTCTCCATTGGGCCGTCGCTCCAGCCACGGAATTGCCAATGTCCTCCCACGGTAGCGGTGTCCACTGCCGTGTAACCTATCACTGCCGTGCTGCTATCGGCATAAGTGCCGCTGCCATAGGTTTGGCAAGTGCCGGTCGGGCTGGCTGACACCGTAACGGTGCGCCACACCGTGTCGTGTGGTGGGGCAGAAATGCTGTCGAAGTAGGCGGTAAGCACCGTGTCACTAACCAAGAGCAGGGAACGCGAAGCGTTGGTGTCGCCGTCGCTCCAGTCACGGAACCGGAATCCCTCGTGGGGCAAGGCAATGATGGCCACTACGCTGCTGTCTACATATGTACCTGCACCTGAAACACTACCCTTCGCAGAGTCGCAGTGAAGGGTAACGGTGCGCCACACCGTGTCGTGTGGTGGGGCAGAAATGCTGTCGAAGTAGGCGGTAAGCACCGTGTCACTAACCAAGAGCAGGGAACGCGAAGCGTTGGTGTCGCCGTCGCTCCAGTCACGGAACCGGAATCCCTCGTGGGGCAAGGCAATGATGGCCACCACGCTGCTGTCCACATAGGTACCTGCACCGGAAACACTACCCTTCGCAGGGTCGCAGTGAAGGGTAACGGTGCGCCACACTGTGTCGGGGACAGGGGGCGCTTGCGCAGTATCGAGAAGCTCCACCCGGAAGTCGTCGAGAGCCATGTAGTCAAAGCCGCCGCCGGGACGGCCGGTGCTGATATTGCGGAAAGCTATGCGGATGGTTTGTCCTACATATTGGTCGAGCCACACGGTGCGCTCACTCCAGTTGCTTTGTCCGCTTTCTGTATAGAGAAGGTCTGTGCAAGCGGTAGTGTCGGCTATACCCGTAGGCGAGATGCGTACCTCGTAGAGCGCATTGCTGCTGTTGGTAAAGGTGCGCCATCTGAGTTTGGGGACAATACTGTCTGTTGCAACAGGGAGGGACAGTGCGGGCGTGAGAATCCAGTTGTCGGCAGTGTTGCCGTAGCCGTAGGGCAAGGGGGAACGCATGAAATAGTTCCCCGAGTCGGTGCCGCCGCAGTACCAATGGGTTGGCCACATGCCATCACCGTTCGCATATATCCAGCAGGGAGGATTGTTGTGCTCGCAGGTATCCACCCAGGGGAACACGGTGATGGGCGGGCAGGGACCGACAAGGGTGTCGTGGTTCTCTCCCTCCCAGATGCGCACGGTGTCGATGGCCACATAGAAGCCGTTGTTGTGTGCGGCATCGGAGGCAAGACCGGAAGGGACAAAAGCAAAGTGGATAGTATTGCCCGCATATGCCGAGAGGTCAACGGTGCGCCGGTTCCACATACTATTGCCCGTCTCGCTGTAAAGGGTATCGGTAAAATAACTCAGGTCGATATACCCGTCAGGATTCACCACATATTCGGTGGGCGACACAAGGACATGGTAAGTGGTGTAGTAACAGGTGGCATTCCAGGCAAGGGTGTCGCTACTGCTGTCGGGCAGGTGGACGGGGGGCGAAATGAGCCATTCGGCGCCATTGCACGCCATGCAGTTGCGGCCTGAGTGGTGGCCGATGCCCGCGGGATGCCATCCGTACCAGTTGTAACGGAATCTGCTGCCACGCGGATAGCATATCCGCCCGTTCTGCCAGTCGAAGAAGTGGGCATAGATATTGCTGCCCCCTTCGGTGAGAGTGGCCACGAAGGGCAGCGTGTCGCGTACCTCGCAGAGGATGACACGGGTGGTGACTGTCGCCGAGCGCCAGCCAAGCACGTTTGAGGCCACGACGGTGATGGTGTCAAAGCCAATGGCAGCGTAGGCCACCTTGAGCCGGTTGCCCTCAGCATGCAGGGTGGCTTCGCCACGGTCGGCCTTGGCCGAGTGCCACGTGTAGGAAAGCCCCGTGGTGTCGCCCTCTTCAAGCGTCACCCCGAACGATGCGGTATCGCAGGTTGTGGCGTAGGCATAGCCTTGCACACTCACAACAGGCGAGCCGGGCAGTGGCACATAAGTCACATTGACCACCAGCGTGGCCGTGTCCGAGCCAAGCAGATTAGTGGCTACCACGCTCAGCGTGTCGGTGCCGTCTACCGTATAAACCACGGTGGCCAAAGTGTCTGTGGTTACAAAAGTGGAGTCCAGCAGGGTGCTGTGCCATGTGTAGTCGAGCCCGCGGGTGATTCCGGCCGTCAAGTGGGCGGAATAGACATTGGTGTCGTAGGTCGCCGTTGCGGAAGGCCCAGTGACCGACACCTGCGGCAACCCGACTATGGTCACAATTCGGCTGTCAATGCTGATACCGTAGCCGTTATCTGCGGTCACGGTAACGGTGTCGATACCCACAACCGGGTACACAAGTTCCCAGCTCGCTGCAGCGGGCATGGTGCCTGCGTGCCATGTCGAATCCAACAGTGAGGAATGCCATGTAATGTCAACCCCCACCGAGCTGCTGTCCTGCAACGTGGCCGTGTAGGCAACCGTATCGTAGGCGTTTACCGTAGTTGGACCGCCAAGCGTCACATGGGGCACCCTTGCCCCTTGGGCGTTGTTGAACACCTCGATATTGTCCAAGGCAACAGCATACCACGTATAGTTATAGCTCCAGCGTATGGCAATCCGCCCGTCGGGCACAGTGGCACTGGCAAAACTGACCACTTCGCGCTGATAGTTGCCCGCATGCCCGGCAAGGGTATCCACAGCGGTAAACACCGTGTCGTCGTAATAGCCCACCGTAAGCATCCCGTAACCTGCATACTCAAAGCGATAATCCAACGCAATCGAAACGTTTTGCAGACTGTCGTCAAAGCGGGGCAGCACCACCTCCACAACACTACCGTAACCGTACGAAACACTGCCGGCCATCATCAAAAGGGCATTGCTCGGCAAGCCAGCCAGCCAGCTGTAGCCGTCGGCCGGAATCACATGCGGTGTATAGGTGGCATTACTGCCGTTCGATGAAGACTGCCAACACAAAGGTACGTGGCCGGCAACATTATAGTTCGTGGCCGCCACACCCTCAAAGTCCTCCACAAACGGCAACGCAACCGCACCGCGGCAGTCCGCCACATCCACAACCGCCACCGCCGTGTCGGCGCCATAGCGGTTAAGGGCAACCACCCTAACCGTATCGATGCCGGAGTGGCTGTAGACCATCGGCCACTCATACACAGAATCGGGACGGAGCCCAATGACCCATGTGCTGTCGAGCAGCGAGCTGTAAGCCATGCCTTGCAAACCGCCACGCGAACAGCCGTTCAGCCCCACGGAGAAAAGGCTGGTGTCGCCTGCCAAAACCAAAGCGGGAGCCACCAACGCCAACTGTGGCAGCGGATAGCTCGACACGGCCACCGCCACCGTTACCGTATCAACACCATAGAGTGTGCTGACAATCAAGGTGACGGTGTCGACACCCGGAGCCTCGTATACTAAGCTCATCGTAGCACCTACCGCGGTGGTATCCATCATCGTTGAATGCCACCGGAGACTCAAGCCGTCGTAGACAAACATGCCCAAGTGTGACTCAAACAGTGTCGTGTCGCCCACCATGGCCGCACCATGCGTAATCGTGGCAGAGGGCTGTGTAACCACCTGCGACCGCACCCTCACCCAGGCCGTGTCGCTGCCAAAGGCGTTGGTGGCCACCACGGAAACCGTGTCCCATCCATCTACCAAACCGTAGCACAACCGCACGCTGTCGCCCGCAACAAAAGTGCTGTCTAACAGGGCGGAATGCCATGTGTAGGTGATACCCGAACGGATGCCCTCCTCCAAAGTGGCCACAAAAGTGGCCGTATCACCGTAATAATAAGTGCTCCCATCGGCAGCGACAGTCACCCTCGGCGCAACGGTCGTACGGATCTCCACATTATCTATACCCAAAGCCGTGGACCGTCTCTGGGTGGGCTGGTTGCGGAACGCAATGTAGACCCTCTGCCCGGCATAAGCGGCCAGGCTTACACTGCGTTGTGCCATACCGTTGCTCCATCTCGGCAAAAGGCTGGTGTCGCAATACAGCTCCACATAGGCACTGGTATCGGTGCGGTCGTCATTGGTGCTGACCATAACACGATAACGGCTCTGCACATTATTCGCTGCCGACAAACCCACCTTCCAAAACAATCGCACCGCCAACGCCGTGTCTACCGGAATGGTGACAGCCTTCGAAACAAGCCATGCGTCCACGGCCTCGGTCGCCGAGGCAGAGAAGTTGCACTGCGAAGTGGCAAGCCAATCCCGGTTATAGAAAGAACCCCTGTAACTTTCCTCCCACTGGTTGTATGAATAATTATGTGTCAGATGCCAGCAACCCAAGCCAAACGAAAAATCTTCAACCCAAGGCAGCACAAGGGCAGGATTGCAGTCTGCCACCTCAACAAACCCCACCGCCGTGTCGGCCCCAAAGGCATTCGCCGCTATCACCGTGACAGTGTCCACCCCGCCAACCGTATACATCACGTCAAACGTGCTCGACCCGTTGCTGTTGTAATCCACCCACGTCAAGTCCATCAGCGATGAATGCCAATAGTAGGTCAGCCCGTCCGTAGCCCCGCGCCGCAGCCCGATGCTGCACCGGGTGGTAGAGTCGGTGTTCCCTCTGTCGGGTGCAACCATCGGATTCAGCACCGGCAGCAAGTCATAGTCCACGCGCACACAGTTAACATTCGCCTGATATCCATCCCTGAACAAACCCACGCGGATGGTCTGCCCCGCGTAGGCCGAAAGGTCGAAAAGATGCCACTCCATGGCTGTAGTGTTAGCGCCCGAGCACAGCGTGTCGGTAAAGTCGGCCGTATCAAGGCTGGCCGTGGGGCTGATGCGTATGGCCGGCCTTCTGCGGCACTGCACCCACAACCGCAAGTGCTCATAACCCACAGTGGGGATGCTTATGGCTGGCGAAAGCATATACTTGCCATTGTTCGAACCCGAGGGGAACATCACCTGAGTGTAACTTGAGCTCACCCCCTCCTCGTCCACAATCGTCAAACTGCTGCCGCTGCCCAGGTGCTGCCAGCCGCTTATAGACCAGCAAATGCTGTAGGCCGCCGTGTCGAGACCGGCAAAATCCTCGCGCCACGGAAAGGCGGTCACCGCCTGGCAGTCGTGCACGCGCACCGCCGCCGTGCGTACCAGCGTGTCGTAGGCGTTGCTGGCCGTAACCGTCAGCGTGTCCCATCCCGGCACGGGATAGACCACCTGCAGCGTGTCGCCGCCCGCCAGCTCGTCCAGCATCGCGCTGTGCCAGCTGTAGTCAATCGGGGGCTGGCCCAGCGTAAGGTTCAGCACCGCCCGCACACTGTCGCCCACAGCCGCCACCCGTGGCGCCGACAGCGTCCCCAACGGCCCGTACTGCGAATAAATGCCAATCTGCGACAGCGTGCCGCGGTAGCTGTAACCGCTTGCCGACAGCCTCACCTCAAAGGCAATGCGCACCCGCTGGTTGGCATAGGCGGCAAGGCTAACGCTGTGCTGCACATATCCCTGCCCGCTGTTGCCCATATCGGCCGTGTAGAGCGTGTCGCGTGTGCCGTTTTCTTTCAGCACCATAACCCTCAAATTCGGGTACATCACATTGCGTTGGTCCTTCCACCAAAGGCGCAGACCGTCAACCGAAGGGCCAAACTGCAGCACAGGCGTCGTAATCGTTGTGTAGCCTGTCCTGCCCGTACCCGTGTTCAACTGCCCATAGATGGCCTGGGCGTTGGCCGCGGTCCAGTAGCCGTCGCCGCTTTGTTGCCAGCAACCCAAGCCGCCGGAGAAATCGGCCTCCCACGGAAAACTGCCAATCGTGTCGCAAGCGGGCGTCTGGGCCATGGCCACACCAGCCCCCATAAGGGCGGTAAAGAGCAAACAAAGTCTATAAGTCTTCTTCATAGTAAGGGTTTAAAGTTTTATGTTATTTCAAAGTAAAGAATCAAGTCCAAATCCTACCACAATTAGAGCCGCAAAACCACGCAAAAGTGACAACCACGTGCAAAAAACTTATTTGTAGGGGGGAGCAGAGGTGTGTATTGTATTACGCTTGCCTCTCGAAGCCCCATCACTTCATCAACACTTTTCGTAACCATTTGTCAACGTCTGTCCCCGGAGGGCAAACGGCAACTGTCCTGTGGTCGGGGCCTATAAGGATGGCACGGTGGTAGCCGATAGCGAGCGCCCGGGTCAGCCCCTTGGCATAAAAGACATTGTCCTCAAGCCCGAGCCGGTCGCACAGCGACTGCAACAGCGCTGCGTTGTTGCTGTTAGGGAAAACCGTCACCACCTGCTGCACCTGAGGGGCGTACGCCTTGGGGCCTAAAAAAAACTCCCTGCCCATGCCGAAATAGGCGTAGAGGAGCAGCGTAGTGCCCTGCAGCTGCCGCAGCGTCAACGTGTCGCCCGTCCGCACATTCACCAGCGGGAAGTCCAGCACCGTGTCGTTGGTTTCTGTATTGGTAGTGCTAACTCGGCTTTGGATGTAAGTGTTTCCCGAAAAGCGGTCATAGTTCGCATACCAAGGCGCATCGAGATTGAAGACAGAATCAATCAATGCTTCCCGGCTGTCGAAGCTCACGTCACGGATTTCGTACCGATAGCCACTGCCGTGTTCTATGTCGTCGGCAGCCACAAACATTTCCTTTTCAAGGTTGTAGAAGAGTGTCAGCGGGTCATCCCGCATCTCGCAGTGGTCGGCGTAACAATGTTTCTGTGTTACCGTGGCTTTTATGCGCAGGCTACCGTCTGCCATCAGCTTGTAGTGCGACGACTTTTCCGGTAGGGTCACCATGCACCATTCGCTGTAGGTCGGGTAGTACATAGGGAAATAGTCGATGCCGTACTGCAGGGTGTTGCACGTCAGTTCATCGTAGAACCGGCTCTCGGTGCTGCCATCGGACAGATTGCGATAGAATGCCACGTCGAAGTCGCGCGGGCATACGTATTTCGCCCATTGGGGTGTGAGCAGGTTGCATTCGCCGTCGGAACAAAGACTTGCTATCTCCTGCGTCGAGTCGTCGACGTTGTGTATCACAATATCGTAGCCAATGTTGGTCAGTTCCCTGTTTTTGCCCTCGACCCAATACTTGTCGACATGAAACGAAATCCATTCGTGGCTCATAGACTTGTCCACCGAGACATCGGAGGCTGTATATTTGCCCTGTGTGCATGCGGCCATCATCCCGAGGACGCATAACATCATTCCAATTATTAGTTGTTTTCTCACAGTTTTATTTTATTAGGAATTAATAAATTTACTTTAAAAAAGTGAACCTTTAAAAGGTACAAAATTACACATTTTTTTCGAATTGACAGGAAAACCGTCCCCCCGTACCCACCCCTCCCTGCCCCGTCATCGCACCGCTCCATCCTCAACCGTTTGAGGCCTCATTTTCGGCAGTTCATGCATGTGACATGGACAAACTGTCCTCGAACTATCGAATAACGAGCGGCGAAAGGGCGATGAAAGGGCGAGACAACCGTTGCCGACGTCCATGCGTCCGCCTCCCGACACGCCCGCCAAGCGGCACCACACTTTGCCGATGCCGGCTGCCTGCACCCGCACTTCCCCAGGCCCGCTCCGGCCCAATATACCGATTTCCCCGATATGTCCCAACGGGAAACGCAGTTATTTGGGGGAAAACACAGGATGAAATAGGTTTTTTTGTTTTGTTTTGTGCTTTTTTCCGATTTTATTTGTATCTTTGCCATTGTATTTTAAGCTTGTGTTATGGATACTATTTTTGTGTTAGACTTTGGCTCTCAGTACACTCAGTTGATTGCCCGCAAGTTTCGCGAGTTGAATATTTATTGCGAAATCCATCCGTACAACAAGGTTCCGGCTTTGACGGAGGATGTGAAGGGGATTGTTTTTTCAGGCAGCCCGTTCAGTTGCAACGCTCCCGACGCTCCGGTGCCCGACATGGGTGGCTATAAGGGGCGGTTGCCGCTGCTGGCGGTGTGCTATGGGGCACAGTATTTGGCCAAGTTTGGCGGCGGTAAGGTGCAGCAGTCGGCCATGCGCGAATATGGGCGTGCCAACCTGCATTTTGTGGATGAGGGCAACCCGCTGATGCGGGGGGTGCCCGTGGGGAGCCAGGTGTGGATGAGCCACGGCGACACGATTGAGGCATTGCCGGATAATTACCATGTGATTTGCTCGACAGACAGTGTGCGGTATGCCGGTTACCAGATTGAGGGTGAGCAGACTTATGGCATCCAGTTTCACCCCGAGGTGCACCACTCGGTGGACGGCCTGACGTTGCTCAGGAATTTTGCGGTGGATATATGCGGCTGCGACCAGTCGTGGACGCCGGAGTCGTTTGTTGAATCGACTGTGGCGGAGCTGCGGCGGAAGGTGGGCGGCGACAAGGTGGTGCTGGGCCTTTCCGGCGGGGTGGACTCGACGGTGGCGGCAGTGCTCCTGCACAGGGCTGTTGGCCACCAGCTGCATTGTATTTTTGTTGACAACGGCTTGTTGCGCAAGAACGAGTTTGAGGGGGTGTTGGAGTCGTACCGTGACATGGGGCTGAATGTGAAGGGTGTGGATGCAAAGGAGCGCTTTTATAGCGTGTTGGCCGGTGTGACCGACCCCGAAAAGAAACGTAAGGCGATAGGCAAGACTTTTATCGATGTATTTGACGCCGAGGCGAAGCAGATTGCCGACGCCAAGTGGCTTGGCCAGGGCACGATTTATCCTGATGTGATTGAGTCGAGCTCGGTTAAGGGCCCGTCGCAGACGATTAAGTCGCACCACAATGTGGGCGGGTTGCCCGATTATATGAAGCTGCAGCTGGTTGAGCCGTTGCGAAGCCTTTTTAAGGACGAGGTGAGACGCGTGGGCCGCCAGTTGGGCATAAAGCCGGAGCTGTTAGGTCGTCACCCGTTCCCGGGTCCGGGCTTGGCTATCCGTATTCTCGGTGAGGTGACGCCGGAGAAGGTGCATATTTTGCAGGAAGTGGACGATATATTTATCCAAGGTTTGCGCTCGGCCGGTCTTTATGACCGGGTGTGGCAGGCCGGTTGTGTGTTGCTGCCGATTCAGAGTGTGGGTGTTATGGGCGACGAGCGCACGTATGAGCGTGTGGTGGCCCTGCGGGCGGTGGAGAGTGTGGACGGCATGACTGCCGACTGGTGCCATTTGCCGTATGAGTTTTTGGCTAAGGTGTCGAACGATATCATCAATAAGGTGAGGGGGGTGAACCGTGTGGTTTATGATATCAGTTCCAAACCGCCTGCAACCATTGAGTGGGAGTAGGCTTTTCTGATTGTTTGAATCAAGCAATCATTCAATGAAACAATAAAAGAATTAGGTAGCGATGAAGGATTTTATACACTTTAATGGCCTGAGCAAGGGAGTGAGGCTTTGTTTGCCGATAGTCTTTCTTTTGTGCTATCTGCATTTGGGCGGCAGGCAGGCTGTTGCACAGATGAAGGGGGGTGTGGCCGTGAAGGTGTCGCGCACCACGCAGGTGGTGAATGGAAAGCGTTACTTTGTCCACGTGGTGGAGCAGGGTCAGACGGTTTATGCCATTTCGCGGGCCTATGGTTTGAAGGAGGTGGAGGCCATTACGAAGAAGGATATCCATTTCCTGCAGATCGGCGACACGGTGTGGCTGCCCTGCAGGGGGCAGAAGATGCCGGACGGTTCGGTGGCTCCTCCTGCCACAGACCGCACTGTCCGCGCGTCGGAGACGCCGCAGGCCGTTCCATCGGCGGGGCAGCCGAGCCCTAAGGTGGACAAGGTCGCTGAGGCAGGCGGACAGAAGGATGAGCCGCTGGGGCCTGCGGCCAGCATACGGCAGCGGGTGAATCAGCAGAGTATTGTGGTTTCGTTGATGATGCCTTTGTATCTTAGTCAGATGGACAAGATTTCCACGACCAAGTTCGATGTGGAACAACGAGGCAAAACCAATTACAAGAGTTTGGAATTTATTCAGTTTTACGAGGGGTTGCTTGTCGGGCTGGAACGGTTGGAAAAGAAGGGATACAATGTGGTGCTGAATGTGGTGGATGTGGAAGGCACCTCTGACGAGGCGGTGGAGCAGGCTTTCAGAAGCCACAATGTGGCGCAGTCGGACTTGCTTATTGCCTTGCTTACACGCCAGCCATTTGAGAAGGCCGCTGCCTTGGCCCGTGAGGCACAGCTCTTTATTGTCAATCCGGTTTCCGACCGACAGGAGATTGTGAAGGACAACCCATATGTTTTTAAATGCACCCCATCGTGTGAGGCATATGCCAAAAAAACGGTTCAGGCTATCCATAATACGCTGCCGTCGGCTCATGTGTATGTGGTCCACTCGGGGGCCAAGGCCGAGAAGGGAAGTATCCAGGCGCTGACGTCGGAGATGGACAAGGTGCAGGGGATGGAATATACGCTGGTTGACTGGGCCTCGTCGGCCAAGTTTACCTCGATGTTGAAGAACAGTCCCCAGTCGGTTGTCATAAGTGTTTATAATCAGGACAAGTCGAAAAACCGTATTTTTGTCTCCCAGCTGCTTAACAAGCTTTCCTCAATCAAAAGCAAGACGCCCTACCTTTTCACCTTCGACGATTGGACCCAGCAGTACAGCGATGTTGATTTTGTCCAGCTTCAGAATCTGAACTACCATACTTTCTGCAGCGACTGGCATATGGGCAGCGAGAGCCACAAGGATTTTGTGGACCGGTTTCGGGAGCGTTTCAAGACGGAACCTACAAGCATGTATGCCGGTATGGCGAATGACATTATTCTGTACTTTGTAAGCGGCCTGCAGCAAAAGAGGACGGCTTTCTTCTCGTCGCCGGTTATTCCGGTGCCAGAAGGGGTTCTCTACCCGCTTTCGTTTACCCACGACCGCCAGGACTATGGCTATGAAAACCAGCAGGCGCTCTTGTACCGTATGATTGATTACCAATTCCAGCCTGTTCAATGAACCAGACTACCATAGGAAGAGAGTTTCGCCTAACAGGTATGGGGCTGCACACGGGGCGGACGGTGACGGTGACGGTTCGTCCGGCTCCGCCGGGGTTCGGCATCGCTTTTCGCCGCACGGATCGCCTCAATATCATTACCCAACCGGCTTTGGCCACTAATGTCACCGAGACTTCGCGCGGCACGACGATCGGCTCCGGACGCCACAGTGTGGCGACGATTGAGCACCTGATGTCCGCCTTGCACGGCTGCCAGATTGACAATGCCCTGATTGAGTTAGATGGGGGTGAGGTTCCCATCCTCGACGGCTCGGCAAGGCCGTGGCTGATGCAGCTTGCGCGCGTGGGTACTGTGCAGCAGGAGGCGGAGCGGGTGGCTTTTGATTTTAGGGAGAAGCTTCATTTCGAGTTCAAGCATACGGGTTCCGTCTATGAGGTGGAGCCGGGTGACTGTTTCTCGGTTAATTGTGTTATAGATTTTCCCGACAGCGTTATAGGCAGGCAGTCGGCTCACCTTGACAGTCTGGACCAGTATGCCTCGGGCATCGCTCCATGCCGCACTTTTGTGTTTCTGCACGAAATCGAGCCTTTGTTGCATCTTAACCTTATCAAGGGAGGCAGCCTTGACAATGCACTGGTGTATGTGAACAAGGAACTCGGCTCGCGGCAGCTGCGTAGGCTCGAGCGCACGTTTCACAAGGATGCTTCGCAGTTTAGGGTTCACGACGGGGTGCTGAATACCACCGACCCTTACTATCCCAATGAACCGGCCCGCCACAAGCTGCTCGACTTTATCGGCGATGTGCGCTTGGTGGGCATGCCCTTGAATGGACATTTTTCCATCTACAAGCCCGGTCACAAGGCTAACGCTGCCTTTAGCAAATTCTTGATAGATTATATTACGAACAACAAGCAATCCATGGGCTGTGAAGCCAATGGCTAACCACAAATATTATAATTACCTGAACATGCAATTAAACGACATACACCCCAACGCCCAACTTGGCAACAATGTGACGGTCGGCAATTTCTCCACCGTCTGCGACGATGTGATTATAGGGGACAACACTGTCATTGAGCCTAACGTGATAATCTATCCCGGTGCAAGGATAGGCAAAAACTGCCATATCTTTCCGGGCTCGGTGATTTCGGCAGTGCCCCAGGACTTGAAGTTTGCCGGTGAGTACACCACGTGCGAGATAGGCGACAATAACGTTATTCGCGAGTGCTGCACGGTCAACCGCGGCACGTCGGCTTCGGGCCGCACCGTTATCGGCAGCAACAACCTGCTGATGGCTTATGTGCATGTGGCGCACGATTGTGTGGTGGGGAGCAACTGTATACTTGCCAACAATGCGACGCTGGCCGGACATATCGTGCTTGGCGACTATGTTATTTTGGGCGGCAAGACGGCCTGCCTGCAGTTTATCCATATAGGGTCGCATGTCATCACGGCCGGGGGCTCGCTGGTGGACAAGGATATTCCCCCCTTTGTAAAGGCTGCGCGCTACCCGATCTCGTATGCCGGGGTGAACTCGCTGGGCCTGCAGCGCAGGGGGTTCAGCCGCGAGACCATCAACAATATCACCGACATTTACCGCTATGTGTTCCAAAAGGGCTATACGATAAGCCATGCCGTGGAGGAGATAAAGGAGCGCTACGGCCACACAGACGAGGGCAAGCAGGTGCTCAGTTTTATAGGGAGCGCCAATACTGGCCTTATGAAGGGCTATACCTTTATGAAAAGATAAACGACAATCATTAATGCCAAAATTCCGATACCAATGAAAAAAACAATTGTTGCCATTGCGCTGATTCTTGTTGTTGCATGCCTTGCAGGATGCAAGGAAAAACGTTGCAAGTGTATAACTAACAGGTACGGTGAACTTCCGGCAGTGGGTTTGGAGCCTTTGGGCAGCCATAAGGACTGCTCTGAGCTGGATGCACAGTGGATCGCGTCAGACAGCACTTCCGACATCCTGACGAAAAAATGCACTCCCGAAGAGGTTTGAGGGGGTGTGTGAATTCTTGAATGTGTTGATCCGTATTTGCGAATTCACGTATTGTTTATGAGCGTCAATGCCCTGCTGCAGCGGCTCAAAGGCAGTTCGTTTGCACAGAACAGCCTCACCCTGTCGGCCGGAGTGGCGGTGGCGCAGGTATTGCCAATCCTCTTCTACCCAATTCTGGGGCGTGTTTTCACTGCGGGGGAGTTTGGCCTTTTGGCGGCGCTCAGTTCCATCACCACGGTGCTGGCGGTGTTGGGTTCGGGCAAGTATGAGAACGGTATCCTCGTGGCGGCCAGCAAGGACGATGCGGCACATTTAGCTGTCCTTTCCGTCGTGCTGGGCGTTGTAACCATGGCTGCGAGTTGGGTGGTGATGGATTTTTTATTGGCCGACAGTCTCGCCTCGTGGTTTCAGGAACCGGAACTGGCGTCGTGGCTTTTTGTCTGTCCTGTGGCGGCCTTTTTTATCATCGTCTATAACGTATACAACGAATGGTGTGTGCGTGAGAAGTATTTCAAGGCCCTGTCGGTAAATAAAATAGTCAATTCCGGCGCAATCGTGTTGGGCAAGACTTTTCTTGGCTTTGTCCGTCTCAGCTCGCAGGGGTTGGTGGTGGGCGATTTGATAGGGCGTGCTGTCTCGGCGGCAGGCTGTATGGTGAGGGCGTGGATTTTCGATGGTGCCACCTTTGCCCGAGTCAGGCTGGCGGGGCTTAGGCGTTGTGCAGTCCGTTATCGCGAGTATCCCCGCTATACCATGCCCGGACAATTACTCAACACGATTGGACAGGCATTGCCGGTGCTTTTCATAGCACACTTTTTCGACAAGACTGAGGTGGGCTACTTCTCGATGGCGCTCACTCTCTTTGCCATACCCATCAACGTGGTGGGGACGGCAGTACGTGATGTCTACCGTCAGCGCGCCAACGAGGAGTATCAGGCTACGGGCAGGTGTGTTACCAGTTTCAGACGACTTTTGAAACTGCTGCTGCTGGTAGGCGTAGGGGCTTTCCTCCTGCTTGAATGGTTCCTCCCGCAGCTTATGTCTCTTTTTCTTGGCGGGCAGTGGTATGTTGCAGGGCGCTATGCCCAGATTCTTGCACCTGCCATGGTGGCCATGTTTGTCTCCACCTCGCTGAGCGGCCTCTTCATCGTGGCGGGCAAGCTGCGCCAGTTCTTCTATTGGCAACTGGCATTCGTTGTTGCCACGTTTCTCTCCGTATGGATAGGCGGACAAATGTTTGGAACGATGGAGGCTTTGCTCATTCTTTTTTCGTCCTTGCGTTTGGTGGTGTATGTGGCAAGCATTGTGATGACCCTCCGCTATGCGGCAGGCCGCAAGTGATTCATAACGTTCAATAGGCTTGCAAGGCAGTTTTAGTTGTATGCGTGTATGCCTCCCAACAGCAGGTTTACACCGAAGTAGGTGATGATTACGCTGAAGAAGGCCACCACACACCATACGTGGAACCCAACGGTGGAGTGGCCGTCACGCTGGGCCATGCGGATGGGGTACAGGTAGACTATCAGCGTGATGAGTGCCCAAACCTCTTTGGGGTCCCACGACCAGTAGTTGCCCCACGAGATGTTGGCCCACACTGCCCCGATAATGATACCCACGGCCAGAAGTGCCACAGCGGGGTATAGCATCAGCAGGTTGGTGCGCTCCATGGATTGGCGAAGCGCAGGCCTGATGAGTGCTGCCGCACCCCCGAGCATCACAAAGAAGAAGAGGGCGTAAGCTATCATGATGACTGTTACGTGGAGTGTGAGCAGCGGAGAGCTGAGAACAGGCATAAGATTGGTGACAGGCGGATTGGAGCCACTCATCATGGCCACAAGCAGGCAGAAGCCCATTGTGATCAGGCCGATGGAGGGTGCCATGGTGTGGCGACGGGCTGTGCCGAGTGCCACCAAGCCAATGGCTATGGCCATGAGGTTCATGCTGTCGAATCCCCCTGCCATGGGTACGTGCCCCCCGGCTATCCATCGCAGGGTAAAGATGAGGAGCAGGAATGCGGTGAGCAGTGCTACGATAACGGTTGCGATACGCGCGTTGAGTGCGGGTAGACCTCTGCCTGACCCCTCTTTGCGGGGGGCGAAGAGCGCCACGGCAAACGAGAGTAATCCCAGTGTGATGACCAGCATGTACAGCCAACGCCCGGTGGTAAGCCGGTTGTAGAGCCGCTCAGCATTGTAGCGGGTAGGAGTGGGAAGGATTGCGGCTGCCCGTTTTTGTTGATATTCACAAGTCTTGTCAAACACCTGTTCAAGGGTCTCGAAATCTCCTTTTACCACCAGCTCCTGGCAGTAGCCAAGCTGCTTGCGGATGAAGAGGTATTCGTCCTCGTCCACGTTGAGCGGCAGTGGGTCGTTCTGCGAGTACCAACCTATGGTTCCGTTCGAGTCGGCCAAGGGATAGATTTTCAGCAGTTGGCTGTTGCCTACCATTTGCACAAGATTCATCTTCTCGTTCGCGGCACGCATGTTTTTGTCAGGCAGGCCTTCCTGGTCTTGCCCCATTGGGGATCCGCCTGTGGCAAGGTGGGCGTAAAGCTGGCTATATGAGGCATAGCGTCCGCTGATGCCCATCGCTTTGCGCAAGTCGCCACCTTTGATTTTAATCATGGGTTCGTCACACCATTCGCTGTTGTAGAAAATCCAGCCGCTGAGCACCTGTTCGGGGGTTAACCCCTTGTAGGTGGCTTTGCCGCAGAGCTTGGTGGTGTAGTCTTTGGCCAGAGTCTGCAGGGGGCAGATACGGCCTTTGTAAAGCACTTGTATGCGTCCCATGCGGTCGGCTGTATGGCGGGGCAGGGTGGACGGTGCCGCCGAGGCGGTGCCGCCGACGAACAGTAGCATCAGGGGCAGGGCTTTGAGCAGCTGTCTGAAGTGCGAGCGGCGGGAGAGGAACATGGCCGCAAGCCCTGCAATAAGGAGCAGGTAGCCGCAATATGTGACCGCTATGCCCCAGGGGTCGTGCGACACACTGAGGGTAGAGCTTCCGTCGGGCGCATAGTCGGCCTGATAAAGGCGGTAGCCCTTGCGGCGATAGATGTTGTTCATTGAGATGTCCGCCTGCTCTCCCTCCACGGTGATGTGGCTTATAAAATCCATGGGAGAGTGGGAACCGGGGTAGGTGACGACCTCAAAGTTTTCGAGCGTAACGGCAAAGGGTAGCTTTTTTGTTGTGCCGTCGGCCACGGTATAGGCGTCGCAGGGTTGGCCAGGGTACAGGGTCATGTCGCCATGGCTTCCAGTCCATGTGGTGAGTCCTCCACCAAGCAGTATCACCACCGCCGCGCTATTGAGCAGCAGCTGGTGGGGGAGGCGCCACAGTTTGTTTGCAACCACGTTGACGATGCATCCTGTTGCCACCAGGGCCAGCAGGAGGATAAACCACCAGGAGGAATAGATGTGTTCGGAGGCAAATGCATTGTCATGGAACTTTTCCAAAATGGTGCCGGTGGTGAGGGCTATCACCACCAGCACCATGATTAGGGTGTTGATTTTTTTCATAAGGGGTATCGTGTTTTTCTCCCGATGGCCGGAATGTAGTCGGGGTGTTAAATAGCGTTGATGAATTTCACTACAGCGTCCCTATCCTTTTTGGAGAGGTTGCGGAATTTTTCAACCGTCCAGCGGGCGTCGCTGTTGGGGCAGCCGTGCCACATAATGGCCTCGATGACGTTGCGTGCGCGGCAGTCGTGCAGGCGGTCGCTGTGGCCGCTGCAGATGGGTGAAAGGCCGCGTCCCCACAGCGGGGTGGTGCGGCACCACCCGGTGCGGATGTCGTTGACCATGAAAAGACGGTGCTGCACCATGTCGGTGTAGGGCCATATCTTCTGGTAGGGGTAGCGGGGCAGCCGGCTGTCGCCGTCGGCAAAGAAACCGTTGGGGTCGGTGTAGTTGTCCGGGCCGGTGGTCCATGAGGGGCGGTGGCAAGTGGCGCATCCCAGGTCGCGGAAAAGCTTGCGTCCGCGCTGCACGGTGGTGTCAGCCAGATTGCGTGCGGCGGGCACAGCCAGTCCGCGGTGCCACACCATGAAATTGACATAGTCCTGGTCGCTCATCTCAACGGGCAGGGTGTCGCACATAAGGTAGTTGTAGATATCGGTGCGGGGGTCGCCTGTCTTGTTCCAGGCGGGGAAGTAGTGGTAGAATGCAGCCTGCACCTCGGGGTCGTCGGCAGCTGTGTTGGCATATATGCTCTTGTTGAGGCTGAGGTAATGGCTGCGGCGGTCACTGCGGGTGACGTTGGGAATGTTCCAGATGGCGTTGGCACCGGCGGCATCCTGCAGCGGGCCGCGGCTCAGGGCATAGGTGAAACGCTTGGGATGGGTGGTGCTGCCATAGTACGATGCCCAGTCATTGCCACCCCAGATGGCGGGATTGAGTTGTGCACCGGCATCATATTCCTTCTGGTACTGGGCTTTGAGCGAGTCGTCGGGAATGGCGTCGAGCAGCCCTGTGCCGTATATGCCGATGGTGCTTTCAAGGCGGAAAGCCATCTGGCTGTAGGGGGCGGAGAGGGGAGCATAGAAGGCGTCCTCCGGTATGGTCACCTCAGGGTAGATAAGGCTGTAGGTCTCGCCGTCGGGGAACCGGTTGCCCCACTCGTCGGTATAGTCAAGCCACGCAATGTCTATCTTGCTTTCGTCGATAGAGGGCTTAAACGGGGGCACCGCCTTGGTCTGCGGCATTCCGGCCACAGAGGTCTCGTAGGCATTGGTGGTTTTATTGTACACAACCAGCAGATAGCCGTTGGCCCAGTCGTCGGCGCGGTAGCGCTCCATGCGGCGGCCGTGGCCGTAGCCGGGATGGCACGCCTCGCACGAGGAGCGCACATACAGCGGTCCCAAACCGTTAAAGGGCGGGTTGTTTTGTGTGATGGTGTGCTCGAAGAAGAACTCACCGTATTTGAAGGCGTTGACCATGCCCGCGTTCTCTACTGCGGGCGTGGGGTCTTCAAAAGCCGAGGCCGACTGGTTAAAGGTGGTGCCGAGCTTGCCGCCGGCATAGGTCTCCTCGGCAACGCTCTCCGGCACTTCAGGCTCGATGGTTTCGTGGTTGCAGGACGCAAGACCTGCAATGGTTAGCAATGCAATGGTAGGTAAGATAATGTTCTTTCTCATAGTGTATGAATGTTTAGTTGTTGCGGATTGCGTCTATGGCCTCGCCCAGCACATCGCTGAGGTCGGAGCAGGCCTCCACAGCCTGGCCGTTGGCGGCGTCGCTATAGTGGAGTACAAACGGAGCGGGCATGGCGTCGATTTTGGCCAGTGCGTTCTCTATAGCGTTCAGCACGCGGGCATCCAGCGAGGCGTTGATCTTGTTCACATAGGTGTGCATCGACTTGCTTTCGTCGCGCTGGCCTGCCACGCCGCCCATGTAGGCGTTGCGGATGCTGACGATGTTGTTGTGGAAGTCGATGATGGATTTCTGGCTGTAGGGGGATTCGATGTAGGTGATGTCCTCACCATGCCATGCGGCATAAATCTTGGAGCTGCCCACCTCGTCGGCAATGTCGGAGCAACCCTGCAGTATGGCCATGAGGGCTGCGGTGCGGCTGGCATAGGTGCTGCCTGCCTTGCCGGCATTCTTCATGTTGTCGCCATAGCTGTTGTCGCTCCCGGCAACGGTATAGGCAATCTCCAGCTCGTCCAGCTTCTCCACGTGGCTCTTGGGGGCCTTGTCGCCCATCCAGCCCACCTCCAGCTGGTAGCAGCGGTTGCGCAGGTCGCCTGCCACGGCGGCCACGTAAATCAGCTGGTTGGCCGTGATGCTGCTCACGTCCTTGGGCTGCCCGTTGGCAAAGAGGATGTACTCAATGCCGTGGAAACCCAGCAGGGCATTGCCCAAACGGTCGCCTGCCACGGCATCGCCGTCCTCGCTGTCCAGGGCTGCAATCATGGCGGGGCTGTTCATCAGGGTGTTGAAGGCGTCCTCGTCGAGGGGCCACGAGTCAATGTGGGGATCCACCCCAAAGTCACCGGCGGCGCCAAACAGGAAAGCCTCGCTCATCTCCCACTGCTCGCGGGCGGCCAAGAAAGTCTCGCAGGCCTCGCGCACACCGTCGTTGGTGGGGTTGGCCTTGAGGGCTGCCAGCTGGTTGGCCAACAGCTCGGCCTTGGCGGCCAGGGCCGTGTAGGTGGGGGCTACGGTGTTGTCAACAAACTGCTCGGCCACAGCGGTGGCCTGGGCCTCGTCGACAGTGTTGTCGTTTTCGGTTTTGCAACCGGTCAGGTTGAAGGTGGCAAGGAGGGCGGCCACCATAGCAAGAGTTTTGATAGGTTTAATCATTGTATCGTGTTTTATTTAAATTGTTGGTAATTCAATGCTTGAAAAAGCCGCACCAGGTGATGCCCACGGCCACGTAGGGCTCGTTGTTGTACTGTTGCTGCAACAGGCGTATGCCCGCCTCGGCCTTGACGGCAATCTGAGGCAGGGGGTAGTAGTTGATGCCGGCGGCCACCACCTGTTTTTCCGTCCACCCTATGTCGGTCCATCCTCCGGCTGGGACAAAGCTGTCGTAGTGGTCATAGCGCCCGAAGAGGATAAGGCGCTTGCCGCCGACAGGGCGGCTGCAGAAAGCCAGCAGGTCTACACCGGCCTCGGCCGAGGCGTCCCATGCCCGCTCGCCCACCGGCGAGTGGGGGTAGGGGTTGCCTGTCATGGTGGTTTGGTTCTTGTTGCGTGTGGAGATGAGCGATGCGTCGCCCAAGTAGCCGTAGTCGAAATTGCCGCGCACGGTGAGCCAGCGGTTGCGGTAGGCAAAGTCGAAAGCCCCTATCAGCACCGTGCCCTTGGCACTGTGGTAGCGTGACGACTCGGAGTAAACCTCGGTGACAATATCGTTGGCAAACGAGTTGCCCGCATATCCGCTCAGGCTCAGTCGCAGGCCGGGAACGCCTGTCCAGTCTACTCGTGCCGCGCCCGCCAGACTGTTGGCGGGACGGAACTCGTAGGGCGAGGCAGAGCCGTTGTGTACCCAGCCCGACTCGTTAAACAGGTTGCTGTTCAGTGCGGGCAGCAGCTGCACCTCATAGCGCCAGCTGCCCCTGCGGCCCCACAGGCTTATGCCCGTCTCGTGCCAGGTGCAGGGCATGATGGTGTTCTCGCCTTCGGGGCGGTAGACGGTAAAGAACTGGTCGGGCGTGTGGTTGTTGTTGGTCATGCCCACCGGCACCACAATGTGGCCCATGCGCAGGTTCAGCCCCGGCGCAAAGCTTTTCTGCACCCAGAACTGCTCCAGCGCCACCTCGCCGCCGCGCTCGGTCTCCTGCTCAAACTCGCCCGTCTCCTCGGTCTCCTTCTCCACCGCCGCCTCGATTCCGCCGTGTTCAAACTCCACTTCAGTGCCCATCGTCCACCCGTGGCCAAAGTCATAGCCCAGCATAATCACAGCGTGGGGCAGGTCGACGCGGCCGTGTCCCTTACTTTCGGTATACCGGTCGGCATGGGAGTAGCGAAAAACGTTATCGCTATAGAAATTGTAATTATAAACCGCCTCCCCATAGCCACCAATAGTGAGTCGCGAAGGGGTGGCAAGGGTGTCTTTCTGGCCTTGGGCAACCATCGTTGCAAGGCAGGTAAAAGTAAGTAGGATAAGTGTTTTTGCTGTTTTCATGATATCATTTTCTTACAGTGCAAAGATACTATGGTAAACGCAAAGGTCAAATCACCAATAGTAGTGAATTTGGTAATCGGGGCGCCGCCTCCCGATCGCTTCCAGACATCAGTCCCTTGTCCGGCCGCCGTTGCACCGTTGTTTCCTCAGCTGTCTTAGTACAGTTTGTCCTTGGCTTGTCGATAAACTGTCGAACAACTGTGGTATAACTGCAGGAGAAGTAGCGGCCCTGCAGCGGATGTGGTGTTTCGGGACGGCGGTGCGGGGGAGGCCGTTTGGCCGTCGGGCGGCAGGGTCGGCGAGGCGCACGGGCTGCAAATTCTTTGCAATTCACTTTTTTTGCTTATCTTTGCATTGTGGAGCGGTTTGCTCCACGATTGTTTAATTAATTGTTATTGCGTTATGAAGAGTATGTTATCGGTTTTTAGGGGAGTGTTTGGCGTTTTGGCCCGGCATGCCAGTGCATCTTTGTTGCCGCTGTTTTTGGCGGTGGCGGGAGGGGTTGCGGCGCAGCCGAATCCGGCATCCGAGCCCGAGTCGGACCCCGTTATATTGAACCGTATTGACCAGTGGCAGGATCTGAAGTTTGGCTTTATGATGCATTGGGGCATGTATGCCCAGTGGGGTGTGGTGGAGTCGTGGAGCATCTGCAGCGAGCCGTGGATTGACCGCAAGGGGATGCCCTACGAGGAATACAAGCACCGCTACCAGGAGTTGAACAAGACGTTCAATCCCACCCGTTTTGACGCGGCCAAGATGGCTGCGGCGGCGCGGGCGGCGGGCATGAAGTATGTGGTTTTTACGACCAAGCACCACGACGGGTTCTGCATGTTCCGGTCGGCCGAGACCGACTATAGCGTGGCGGGCCCCGCCTGCCCCTACAGCCGCAATGCGCAGCCGGACATTACGCTCGATATTGTCAATGCGTTCCGCTCGCAGGGGATGTGGACGGGCTTGTATTTTTCCAAGCCCGATTGGCACCACAAGGATTATTGGGCGCCCGAATGGGCCACGCCCGACCGCAATGTGAACTACGACATTGCCGACCACCCCGGCCGGTGGGAGAATTTTAAGCGGTTTACCCACAACCAGATTCGCGAGCTGACCCACAACTATGGCGATATTGACATACTGTGGCTCGACGGGGGCTGGATACGCCCCGAGTGGAGCATCAACGACGAGAGCCGCCCGTGGTTGGGGTGCAGTCAGCGCGTTCAGGATATCGATATGGACGCCTTAGCCGCCATAGCCCGCAGCGACAATCCCGACTTGATTATAGTGGACCGCAGTGTGGGCGGACGCTATGAGAACTACCGCACACCCGAGAAGCAGGTGCCCGACTCGCTGCTGCCCTATCCGTGGGAGACGTGCATGACCATGGGCGACAGCTGGTCGAATGTGCCTG
>Ga0310697_10000821_pt1 | contig 39393 bp, 33 predicted proteins | sample 172DNAGHGlowgp2_FD_203883 | JGI IMG/M metagenome (GOLD analysis project Ga0310697, IMG submission 203883) | Sheep rumen microbial communities from Palmerston North, Manawatu-Wanganui, New Zealand - 1728 DNA GHGlow gp2 (v2) (version 2) | ecosystem: Host-associated > Mammals > Digestive system >...
TTGGGCCTATAACTACGTTATAGTCCTACGTCCTGCGGTTTCCAAATAAAAATACACAAGTGTCTTTTTGCTTGGAAACCTTGGCGACGTTTCACGTGAAACATTTAATGTGGAAATACTGCCTACGGCCTACTTCTAACTTTTCGCTAATTATATATATTTTTCTTGGAGGTTTTATGATAGAGATTGAAGTTATCCAGGGGGACATCACGAAGCTTGCGGTGGATGCCATCGTGAATGCGGCGAACTGTTCATTGTTGGGCGGCGGCGGTGTCGATGGAGCTATTCACCATGCGGCGGGGCCGGAACTTTTGCAGGCGTGCATACCCCTGAACGGTTGCGAGACGGGCAAGGCGAAAATCACTCCAGGGTTCAAGCTCCCGGCAAAATTCGTAATTCATACTCCGGGGCCGGTTTATCGTGACGGTCAGCATGGCGAACCTCAGCTTCTGGAATCTTGCTACAAAAGTTGCCTCGCTCTTGCCGAAGAAAACGGCTGCGAGATGGTTGCCTTCCCCGCTATTTCTTGTGGTGTCTATGGCTACCCTTGGGAGGCCGCCACCGAGATTGCCGTGAAGACGGTCCGCGAATTCCCGGCGGAGAAGGTCAAGAAAGTTATCTTCTGCTGCTTTGGCAAACAGATGGAAAAAGTTTATAGAGACGTGATGACGGAGACGCCATCCTGAGCTGTCGTTCTCAATCAAGGGATGGAATCCATTAAGTTCTAGCCGAAGGAGCTGTTAAGTTTTTATATTGTCTTTTAGAATTTCATTAAGGAGTAACACATGGAAGAAGTCGAAAAATTCATCAAGGAATGCGGTACGTATTTTCTCGCGACGGTCGAAGGTGACCAGCCGCGTGTGCGTCCGTTCGGGACCATCAACATATTCGAGGGCAAGCTCTATATCCAGACGGGGACATTTAAACCTGTTTCTAAACAGATTCATATGAATCCGAAAGTGGAACTTTGCGCCATGAACAAGGCCGGAAAGTGGTTGCGTCTCGCCGGTATTTTGATTGCGGATGACCGTATTGCGCCAAAAGCTGACATGCTCGAACATTATCCCGAACTCAAGAAGATGTATTCTGCCGAAGATCCGCGTACGGAGGTGCTGTACTTCAAGGATGCAACGGCTACGTTTTATAGCTTTACCGAAGCTCCTCGCGTCGTGAAATTTTAAATTTTTTTAGACTACGCTGTGATAGACATGGCCGTTTTTTAAGCGCCGGGTCCCCTGCGGGCCTGGCCTTTTTAGTGGATAAAAATTTAAAATTAATCAACAGTTCGGAAATTTATACCACCAAATTATTCACTATAATAAAAAATGTTGATAAATAATATGCACACTTCCCCACAACTGCACTGTTTCACGTGAAACAATCAATGGGTAAGTGGATAAATTGTGTTCTTTGATGTTAAACTTGTTGAAATACGATTTTACTATTCACATTTTATAAACATATATTTTTGAAAATTTTGGTGAAAAAAAGAAAAACAATTTCTTAAATCGCCATGTAAAAGTTATATTTCCCGTGGAGGATTGGATTTATGCAGGACAATACGAAACGTGGCAACCGCGTGCTTTTTTGGATGAAGGTCATCTTTATTCTTTTCGTCGCTTTTTGGCTGCAATTTGTTTTCATGGTGGCTAGCATATATCTCTTATTTGGACATTGGCTGGCTTTGTGTACGGGGATGCTTTTTATGGCATTCGCCTTTTGCATCGGTGCCGGTATATTCATATCGCTAGTTGTTTTTTGCATTAGTTATTTGTCGTGGCTGCATCGGGCAATTTCGAATTTGCGGTTGTTGACGACGACATCTTTTTCGCCGATGGGCGCGGTTCTCCTCACCTGCATCCCGTTTGTCGGTTACATTTTGAATTACTTCATTTTTAGCGATATGGTCAAGAGCCAAGAAGGATACATGCAACAGCGTGGCATTCTCAAGGAACGGTTCCCGAAAAGGATTTTGAACGCGTGGCTTATCGCATCGCTATTGTTGTTGTTGATTGTTTTTGTAGATCCTAACCAGCTTGGATTTTTGACGGTTGTTTCTCCGGCGGTACAAGCCGATGGCAACCATTTTGTAGAATTTTTAGAAAAGACGCTTGTTGTCGTGATACCCATTTTGTACATCATGAGTTTCTCGGCATACGTCAAACAGGAACGCGAAATTTTCCGGATTCATACGGAAGAACTTTTCAACAAGCATGTTGATGAAGTTATCCGCGAACGCGAAATCGAACGCGTCGCCAAAATGATACGAGAAAGTCAGGGTCTCGAACCCACTCAAACTAATCAAGAAAAATAAAAATTACAGATAAGTTGCCACGAACTTTTTCTGGTATTCCGGATCTTCGTGCGCCCAGTGTTTTTCTTCCATCGCTTGGTATTGCCAATTGATGGCTTGCATGAATTTTTCAGGTTCGCAGAGGTTGTTGAAAATCGCGTCGAGGTCATCGACAGTCGCGTCTAAACGCACAAGCTGTTCCTTGGGCGCGTAGCTGTACGGACAACTGGCGAAGTCGCTGCCGATGAACACTGCTCCGAGAGCCGCAGCTTCTTTGAGCTTTAAGTCGCTCTTTGCGCGATTGAAATTGTTCGCCGCGAGCGGAGCCAGGAAAAAGTCCGGCTTGTAGCTCGCCACCGTCTGCGCGAACGGCAAGAAGTTCGTGTATGGAATCTTCGTGAATTTTCCTTCGAGGTCCTTGAGAAAATCGGGCTCGCCGAAAATGTAGAAGTCGATGCTCCCGTCGGCGACGTGCTTGCGAATCCACGGAACCCACGCCCCTTCGAGATCGCCCGGGACGCCGTCTGCAAAATGCCCGAGACTGCCCGCGTACATCACCTTCGGGACGCCCGTGAATGCGGACTTTCTCTGCGTCATTCCGAACAAAGACTTTGAAACACCGTTCGGCATCACGACAGCGTTCACGCCGAGATCGGACTTGACGCGGCTTGCCAGGTATCGTGTAGAACAAACTACTGTGTCAAAAAGTGGCAGAACCTGTCTGAGACTTGTGAGCATCATCTGGTCGTGATTTTGTATGTGTTTTGCGTACGAAGCGATAATCGGTGAAAGATCCCAAAGGAGATCGTCCATGTCGGTCACCAGCTTGAACCCGCATTCCTTCTTGAGCTTGGAGTAGTACAGCGCAATCTGTGCGCGGCCCGGCGCCGTCGGCTTCTGCAGAATCACCGCGCGCGTCTGCTTGAGCGCGTCTTTGTTGGTGCAGATAATTTCGGTGATGGACGGGATGATTTCGAAGTCGTTCTTGCCCATGAATTGGAGGAACGGCAAAATGCAGCGAACCCAGTCCGGTTGCGCCATGTCGTAAGGATGCACGATAACTTGCTGTCTGTTCATAGTTGGAAAAGTAGTAAAAATAGAATCTCATTTTGCCACGAATTTGACAATCTTTTTCTAAAAAATGCCACGAATTTGACGATGTTTTATACATATTTGTCGAAATTTCGCTAAAAACGGTAATTGGGCAAATTTTGCAACAAATTCTCGAACAGTGGGCGATATCCCGCGTGTTTTGACTCGTCTGCGTCGCCAAGGCGACCATCCCCGCAGAAACATCCGGAGCGTTCTCCGCCGCAATGTAGTCCTTCATCTGCTTGAAAAGGCGGATGAGGGCTTTGCTCTGTGCGGTCGCCTGTTCACCTTTGAGGACCGTCATAAGCATGTAGATGCCCTGCTCCGTAAAGGCATAGGGCAGGTATTTTGCATATTTTCCATGTTCTAAGGTCGGTTTTTCCGACCTTAGAATCAACAAAGGATCCGAGACTTCATCAGATCCTAAGGTGCAAAATTTGCACCTTAGGATTTCGTAGTACTCTTCTTTTTTTAGCTGAAATCGAAAATCTTCATCGAATTTTTCGATGTTATTTTTTACTTGACGGTTAAAAAATCGTGTTTCATACCCGTAAATCTCCGCCAAATCGGCATCGAGCATCACCTTTACCCCGCGGATGGTGTAAAATCCGCAATTAGCGAGTGTCGCGACAATCAAGCTTGCTTGAATTGTCATGACCGAGCTTTAGCGGATAGAACGAAGTACATCCGCGACTTGAGCAAGTTCTCGTCTATCAGGGAAAATTCAGGCTTTTTCGGCGCGACAGCCTCTGCGGTATTGGTCGCAATATCTTTTTTCATCGTTAACTCCTTTGGCATACAAGCGAAAAATACCAAAGACTATACACTTGTGCACTAAATATAAATTCGAAAATTCAGTTTGTCAATAGGCCCGCGCGTTTTTTTTGAAGGGGGAGGTCTCCCCCTGATTGCAGCCCCGGCTTAACCTGTCACTCTAGCCTGTCACCCCGGCCTCTGTGCCGGGGTCACCATTCCCCGATACAAATGCGCTGGGTCTTCCATCACCCTCTCGCCTAAGGGGCTCCGCCCCCTAAAACCCCGGCCGCATCAAAAAAATCGCACCCCTCACCTCCATTTATATATATTTACGAAACAAACTAACCCCCTCTCTATCTAGCGTTTTTATATGGCTATCAAGAAGAACGAACTCTACTCTTCTCTCTGGGAATCTTGTGACAAACTGCGCGACGGCATGGACGCAAGCCAATACAAGGACTACATCCTGACGCTTCTTTTTGTAAAGTACGTGACCGACAAGTTTAAAGGTCAAAAGTACGCCGACATCAACGTTCCCGCAGGTGGTAGTTTTGATGACCTCGTCGCCCTCAAGAACAATAAGGACATCGGCGAAAAGATGGACAAGGCCATCGCGAAACTCGCCGAAGCTAACAACTTGACCGGCGTCATCGACAACGCAAAATTTTTCGACAACTCGAAGTTCGGCAACGGCAAGGACATGGTGGACACCTTGACCGGACTCGTCTCCATCTTTGAACGCCCAGAATTCAACTTCAGCAACAACAAGGCTGGCGGCGACGACATCCTCGGCGATGCCTATGAATACCTGATGCGCAACTTCGCCACCGAAAGCGGCAAGAGCAAGGGACAGTTCTACACCCCGGCAGAAGTCAGCCGCATCTTGGCAAAAGTCATCGGCATCGGAAACATCAAGAACCGCAACACGACCATTTACGACCCGGCTTGCGGCTCGGGTTCCCTGCTTATCCGCGCTGCAGACGAAGCTCCCTTCGATATCGCCATTTACGGCCAGGAAAAAGAAACCACGACGGCGGGCCTTGCGAAAATGAACCTGGTTCTCCACAACAAGGCAAGTGGCGAAATCAAGTCGGGCAACACGTTCTCGAACCCGCAATACCTGGACAACGGCGCATTGAAGCGTTTCGACTTTGTCGTCGCGAATCCTCCGTTCTCGCTCAAAAACTGGACCGACGGCTTGCAGGAATTTGGCCGCTTTGATGGCTATGACGATCGCCCGCCCGAAAAGAACGGTGACTACGCCTGGCTCCTGCACATTCTCAAGTCGCTCAAGCCCACCGGCAAGGCGGCAGTGATTTTGCCCCACGGCGTGCTGTTCCGTGGCAACGCCGAAGAATCCCTCCGCAAGAACATCATCGATCGCGGCTACATCAAGGGCATTATCGGGCTCCCCGCGAACCTTTTCTACGGCACGGGCATTCCCGCCTGCATCATCGTGATGGACAAGGAAGACGCAGCTGAACGCCAGGGGATGGGCGGCGGCATTTTCATGATTGACGCAAGCCACGACTTTGTGAAAGACGGCCCCAAGAACCGCCTGCGCGAACGTGACATCTACAAGATTGTGCAGACTTTCGTGAACCGCATCGAAGACGACCCCAAGTACGCGCGCTTTGTCCCGATGGAAGAAATCAAGGTCAAGAACGGCTACAACCTGAACATCCCGCGTTATATCGACAGTGGCGACGCCGAAGACGAACAGTCCATCGACGCCCATCTGAACGGCGGCATCCCCGCGGGCGACGTGGATTCCTTAAAACGCTACTGGGATATTTTCCCGGGCCTCAAGAACAAACTCTTCAAGAAATTCCGTGCGGGCTATTACCAGCTCAAGGTAGAAAAAGACGAAATTCGCAGCGCAATCTTCAACGACGAAGAATTCAAGGCCTACGCCGAACAGATTGACAACGCCTTTGACACATGGCTCAAGAAGTCTTCCAAGAAGCTCATGAACATCGACGGCACGGTAGATGTGAAGAAGTTTATCATAGAACTCTCGGAATCGCTGATAGACGAATTCCGCCACATTGAACTGGTGGACTTTTACGACGTTTACCAGGTGCTGCTCGCCTACTGGCAAGAGGTCATGAGCGACGACGTTTTCGTGCTCAAGTACGACGGCTACATGGCCGGAGCCGAAATCACCAAGCTTTACAAGAAAGAATCCAAGAATGGTTCGGCAAGCTCACCAACCGGAAAAAATGACGGCAAGAAAAAGGCCGAACCCAAGGAAATCGGCTGGGAAGGCAAACTCTTGCCCAAGACCGTCATCGAACGCGTTTACTTTGCCAAGGAACAGGCCGAAATCGAGCGTGCCGAACAGATTGTCGCCGAAAGCGAATCCAGACTCGAAGAATTCGTGGAAGAAAACAGCGGCGAAGGCAGCGTGCTGGCCGACTACGCCAAGGAAGAAAGCGAAGACCTGGACGCAAAGAAAATTGCCGCCAAGCTGAAGGAATTGAAAAAGCAGAAAACGACCGGCGAAGAATTCGATGTGCTTGCCAAATACACCGAACTTGCCACCACCGCGAAAAATCAGGCAGGCATTGTCAAGGAACTGAACAAGGCGCTGGACGAATCCGTCAAGAACAAGTATGCCGAACTCACCGAAAAAGAAATCAAGGATCTGCTCGTAAAACAGAAGTGGAGCTTTGACATCTTCGAAGGAATCAAGAGCCTCTACGACACCACCAGCCACAAGATTGCAACCCGCGTGACCGAACTCGCCGACCGCTACGAAAACACACTCCCTGACCTCGAAGTAACCGTCGCCGACTACGAAACCAAAGTCAAGAACCACCTCAAAGAAATGGGATTTGAGGTATGACCAAGACGAGAGATGAAAGAAGAATGACGAAAGAAAAGGTCACTGAGCTTGCCGAAGTGACCGGTGTTTCTTGGTGTCATCCTGAGCGGAGTGTAACGGAGTCGAAGGATCTAGGACTTAATTTATGAAAGAAACAAAATTCAAACAGACCGAAGTCGGGATGATACCAAGCGATTGGGAAGAGACCTATTTAGGAAATATTGGTCCTGTAAAAATGTGCAAGCGTGTAATGAAGTATCAAACTTCAGAAAAGGGTGATATTCCCTTTTATAAAATAGGCACATTCGGAAAAAGTCCTGATGCATACATATCAAAAGATTTGTATCACTATTTGAAGAATAAATATTCGTTTCCTCAGAAAGGAACAATTTTAATTTCTGCAGCAGGAACAATCGGAAGAACTGTTGTTTATGATGGCAAGGATGCATTTTTTCAAGACTCGAATATCGTTTGGCTAGAAAATGATGAATCTGTTCTAACAAATCAATATCTTTACTATTTGTATCAAGTTGTTGAATGGAAAACGGAAAATGGTGGTGCAGTATCAAGATTGTATAATGACAATTTTAAGATTACTCCTATCGCAATTCCTTCTTCTAAAAAAGAACAACAACGCATTGCAAACGCCCTCTCCGACGTTGACACCCTAATCGCGAACCTAGAAAAAATCATCGCCAAAAAGAAAAACATCAAACAAGGCGCAATGCAACAACTCCTCACCGGCAAGAAACGCCTCCCCGGATTCGGCTCAGACAAAAGAACGTGCTCACGCCCTACAGACGAAAGACGAAAGGAGTGTCATTCTGAGCGAAGCGCAAAGCGCGAAGTCGAAGAATCCAGCGGCTACATAATGACCGAACTCGGAATGATACCCAGCGATTGGGAAGTGAAAACCTTTGGCGATGTTGGAAAAGGCTTTTCTGCTGGAGCAACACCATATAGACAAGTAGACCGCTATTATGAAGGTGATATCAAATGGGTCTCAAGTGGAGAACTTGATTATAATGTAATTCAAGAAACGCAAGAACACATATCTATAGAGGCTGTTAAAGCCACCAATTTGACATTGCACCCTAAGAACACATTTTTAATGGCTATTACGGGTCTGGAAGCGGCGGGAACACGAGGTCGTTGTGCAATTTTAGGCTGCGAAGCGACTACAAATCAGTCCTGTTTGGCTATTTATGAATCGGAATATTTGTCTATTCCATATTTATATCATTTTTATGTGAAGTATGGTGATGCTTTGGCGTTTGCGTATGCCCAAGGAAGTAAACAGCAAAGTTTTACTGCTGCAATAGTTAAGAAGTTGCCTATTATTCTCCCTTCTTCAAAAGCAGAACAAACCGCCATCGCAAACGTCCTCAGCGACATGGACTCCGAAATCTCGGCCCTCGAAACCAAGCTCGCAAAATACCGCACCCTCAAAACCGGCATGATGCAACAATTATTAACAGGAAAAATCAGGTTAGTTGACGCAGCGGAAAACATTTTACAGAATCAAAATAAGCATTCCGTTCCATTATCGTTTAAGCGATCTGTCCTTGCTGCGGAAATTGCGGATCGTTTATGTGAAGAGCCGACTTTTGGTCACGTGAAAATGGAAAAGATGCTTTTCTTGACAGAAAAAATGTGCAACATTGACATAGATTCTTCGTATCATCGTGATGCTGCAGGTCCTTTTGATAACCGCGGTCTTCATTCGATTGATTCACAACTTGCTAAACAGAAATGGTTCAAGGCGATTAAACAAGATAAAGGCTTTCGTTATGTTCCTCTTGAAAAAAGAGGTGGTCACAAGCAATATTTCGATCGGTATTTTGCAGACAGACTTTCTGTATTCGACAATATCATCAACATATTTAAGGCCGCAAGTACGGAACAATGCGAAATCATCGCAACCCTGTATAGTGCTTGGGAAGATTTCCTCAAACAAGGAATATCTCCAACAGATGAACAAATTGTTACCGAAGTTTTGACAAATTGGCATGAATCAAAAAAGCGAATTTCAAAAGACCGCTGGATGAAAGCTTTATTATGGATGAAAGAGCATGAATTCATTCCTAATGAAAATTAATTCTAGCATTATTATTATTTTTTAGAAAAAAGAGGTCCAAATGATTATCCAAACATCTGTAAATATAAAAGATCGTGGCGAAGTAACATTATCGTTGCTTCCTTTGGACGAAAGTGAACAATGTACTAAATTCGCATTAGTGGAAACCTTAGATGACAAGGATGCTCCTTATCTGTCATTTGACGTCGACAAGGAATATATTGAAACGGATTGGGGGCCTAAATGGCCTAATGTTGAGGAATCTAAAGATAATGCGATGGCAATAATTAATGATATATGCACTCAAATTTTTGAAGCTCAACGATCCAATACCTTAATAGAGTTTGATCCAACAAAAGATATTAACGATACAAAGCCCTATAACCCAGAATCCATTCGCATAGACACCAAAAATTTTTCACTACGTCAAATTGCTGAATTAGTTGCGGACGGAGACCTTAATTTAAAGCCAGAATTTCAAAGAAATCAGGTTTGGAACAAAAAGAGAAAGTCCAGACTTATCGAATCTATATTGCTTAGAATTCCTTTACCCGTATTTTATTTTTCGGAAGACGAAGAAGGGCGTTATACTGTCGTTGATGGCTTGCAAAGATTATCCGCTATATGCGAATTTATGAATAACAAGTTAAAATTAGATGATTTAGAATATTTAGAGAATAGTTGCAAAGGAAAAACATATAATCTAGAGCCCAAAGAAAAGAAGATTGATGAAAAATTTTATAGAAGGTTTAATGCGTATCAAATCGCAGTGAATATTATCAGTTCTGATTCACCTGCTCGTGTTAAATACGACATCTTCAAACGACTAAATACAGGTGGAATGCCTTTAAACATGCAGGAAATTCGAAATAGCTTTGCAAATCAAGCTTTGCGTGATTTACTGAAAGAAATGATTTCATTAAAGTCTTTCAAAAAAGCGACCGGAGACCTAACGGATGCTAGAATGCAGGCTAGAGAGTTTGCTCTTCGCTATATTCTTTTCGCAGAAATGGTGAATAAAACGGGGAATGTTGATTCATATAGCGGGATAATGGATGACGAATTGGACAACTGCGTTGATACAATCAGTTCAATGAAAACTTTTGATAAGAGTTTTTATCTTCGATCTTTTGATAAAGCTATGGAAAACGCTTATCACCTCTTTGGAAGACATTCTTTTAGAAAAGTCAAAGAGGGAACATGTAATTCAACAAATAGACTTATCATAAATAAACTGCTCTTTGAAAGTTGGTCTGTTATATTATCACAATATGATACCGACGCTGTAGCGGCTAAATTTGAAGCAAATAGCTTTATAAAAATCTTGGGCCATGAATTAGACACTGATTCAGAATATTATAAATATGTGTCATACGGTACCAATGGCAGGGCAAATGTTATTTACGCATTCAATAAAGCGTCAGAAATTATGAAAACAAAAATGGGAAATGGATAATATGAAAAAACTACACATTGAAAAATTTAAATGTTTTCGCAATGTTGACATTCCCCTTAACCAACTGACCGTATTTGTAGGAGCCAACGGCTATGGCAAGAGCTCTTCTATACAGTCAATTTTGTTGTTAAAAAAAGCAATTGATAGTAATATAGATTTTCGCAATGACATTAAATACATCTATTTAAATGATGTTTATGGTCAGAATTTGGGTGTTTTTGAATCTGTACGTAATGTAATTGATGAAGATGTTTCTTTTTCTATTTCTATTAATTCTGATAAAATTAATGAAAACGGAATGTCGTGTGAAATAATTGAAGATAAAGTTGAATTTCTTGAAGTTTTAGATAATTCTGATTTATCAAGTTTTCAGGTTGATGTTAATGTAGAGAAAACAGAAAATTTAGGTGGAAAGAACTTTTATTATTTATCCGCAGAAAGAGTTGGTCCACGGATTTCGCAACCATTAGTTCATCTCGATTACCCAAATGTGGGAATTATGGGAGAATACACAGCCCAGGTCATTGAATCTTTTCCTGTAAATGAGAAAATAGATGAAAATCGGTGCTTCCCTGGATCTAAAAACAAGCGATTAGAAGCTCAAGTTAATGAATGGTTGAATTCAATATTTCCAGATGTTAAAATAAAAGCAAGAAAGTCTTTAGAAACCTTAACTGCGCAAATTCTTATAGATAACATTTTTTCAAAAGGCAATTTTGCTACGAATATTGGCTTTGGCATTAGTTATGCGTTGCCTGTAATTGTCTCATGCTTGATTGCTGAAGAAAATACTTTTGTCGTTATTGAAAATCCTGAAGCTCATTTACATCCGGCAGCTCAGGCTACAATGGGTAAATTCCTTGCAAAAATGTCTCATGCAGGATTGAATATAATTGTAGAAACTCATAGTGACCACATAATAGAAGGGATTCAGCTTTATGTGGCAAAAAATTCTGAATGGCATGATAAAGTTACCATAAATTGTTTCGGCAAAAAAGAAGGCGAAGACCAACCTTGTGTTGAGTCTATAACATTCAATAAGAATGCAGAGTTCTCTGGGTGGCCTGATGGCTTTATGGATCAATCTCAGATCGATTTTACTGAATTGAGAAATGTTAGAACATCCGCTGAATTAAAGAGGAATTAGCATTTTCCATGAATAAAGTCTCTATATTTACCCATGTATTTGATGATTCCTACATAGGAGCATCTGTTTCTGAATTGGAAAAAAATTTGATTGACTTGAATATAGTTATTCAAAAAAGAAGAGGAAATAATGTTTCTTTTTTCTCTTACGACAATGATTTCTTTGATGTGAATCTTTCTGGAAATTTGAAATTAGCGAACGCATTATATTCAGAATCATTTAACAGACAAGTCTCAAGCACCCTATCGAAAACACTGCTGCATGGTCATCAGTGTGCTGCAAAAATCAACAATATTGCAATGCTGCAAAGCGATATTGAAAGTACTATTCAGTTTGATTCTTCTGATAAAAATTCATATGCTTTGTGGGGAAAAACGTTTACAACCTCTAATCCGAATTATGTAACAGATTCTGTTCATGAAAACTCTTTTTTTGAAAATACAATAAAGAGTTGTCTTGACAACAGAACTTTTTGGAATTTGAAAGAAGTTCTTTTTCCAAATTTATATTTTGTTGATGAAATTGAACGCATGATTTCTATTGTATCGGGTAAAGACTTTAATTCTGTAATGAATGATTTGAAAATGCTAAATGACTATCTGAATGATGTTTCTGTGAATGATTTCTCATATAAGAAGTTTAAAGAACAAACTATGGTTGATATATCTCCAGAAGATGACCAAACAATGAAACAAGACAAGTACAAAAATATGAGAATGTTCAATATTCCTAGAATTGGTAGAACCTGCTGCGATTTGCATATGAAAACGGTGAATCATAGAACGCATATCTATCCAGAGACAGAAAATGGCAAAATGTGGATTGCCTATATTGGTCCGCATTTACCAACAGCGACATACAAAACGTAATGCATGTTTAACTTGTGGCATAAAAGTCTCGTCAGACAAAATTCTCTAAGGATTTCTGCTTGAAATATGATGGTCGAGAATGACAAAAAATACAAGCGCGACTTTCTCAGAACAGTCATTCTTTTAAAAGAAATCAAATTCTTCTCTGACCATTTATTCAAGGAACAATACAAATTAAACGATGCAGTTGCAATGCTGCAAAAGCATATAGATAACCAGATTTATCTAAAGTATGATTTTATACCTTTAAACCTGTTGAAGGAATCTCTTGAGCATTTTTCGATTTATTGCAAAGACAATCCTGAACTGACTGCACAATCCAAGAGACTGAAAAAGGATTTGGACTTCGTTAATCATCTTAGGAATAAGGTTGGTGCTCATTTATCCGACGAAGCCTTGGATAAAATGATTCAATGGAATCCTGACATTTATAATGAGAATGCTAGGACAAATACTGCTGTCCAAGAATATCAAATTTATCGTGCGATGATGGATGTGGCGATAAATTCATACTTAGACGAGAAAGGGCGACAAAAGCAGTTTGGAACGGAGATTGATTTTGAATTAGAATCAAAAACTTTTTATACCTATCTTTTGAATACAGTGCGCTTGGCGATTCGGTTTTTAGAAGAAATTCAGAATATCATTAGGCCCAACATCAAGTACATTAAGGTGTCTGAATCTGCTCTAAGCAAAGAAGAACGGTCAGATTATCTCAAAGAAGCAATTCGGATAGCGCTTGAAATTGAAAATGATCGGTCAAAAAAGGAAACCCTACTTCCGCGGATGACGGAAATTCTTAGGATGTTCGGTATTGATCCTGAACCGTATGGAGAAGCTGGTCACACAGATTTCAGATTTAAGACAAAACATAGGTAAAAATTGAATTCTTTCCTACAATTGATGAAATCGTGTGTAAAATTTCCTTAAGCCCCTTGCCAACTTTGGCGGTATTAGGTACATTACATCCCAGCGCGTCATTCCCTAGAAAGGAATGATGCGCTTTTGCTTTATTTGGCTTTGCCATATTGCAGGGGCGCTCCTAGTAAAAACAATAAACACAGGAGGCCCTATGGCTAAAAAAGAAATTGTCGCTTATTCTCAGCAGACGTTCGAGAATATCAAGCACGTTGACGAAAACGGAACTGAATTCTGGTATGCAAGGGAGTTGCAAAAAGCCTTAGAATATACCGAATATGGCAAGTTTCTGCCTGTGATAGAAAAGGCTATCGAAGCATGTCGGAAAACAGGCTTTGATGAGGGAAACCATTTCGCCCACGTGAGCGAGATGGTCAGAATCGGAAGCGGAGCAGAAAGAAAAATGGATAGCTACAAGCTTTCTCGTTACGCTTGTTACCTGATTGTGATGAACGGGGACCCCCGCAAAGAAGTGATTGCCCTTGGTCAAACATATTTTGCCGTCAAAACCCGGCAGAAAGAAATTTCGGATGCGGCGACTCAGCTTTCGGAAGACGAAAAGCGCCTGGCCATTCGTGACGAAGTGACCGTTCGCAACAAATTCCTCGCCAGTTCTGCAAAGGCGGCCGGTGTTGAAACGCCTGTGGATTACGCCGTGTTCCAAAATCGCGGTTATCAGGGACTTTACAACGGCTTGGGAATGAAGGATATCCACAAACGCAAAGGACTCAAGAAAAACGAACAGATCTTGGACCACATGGGAGCTACAGAGCTTGCGGCGAATCTGTTCCGCATTACACAAACAGATGACAAACTCCGTCGTGAAAACATCAAGGGAAAAGAATTGGCAAATGAGACTCATTTTGCCGTAGGCAAGAAAGTTCGCCAAACGATTGCCGAACTTGGCGGAACAATGCCAGAAAACCTTCCCACTCCTGAAATTAGCGCAAAAAAGTTGAAAAAAGAGCGTGCAAAAAGTATTGAAAAGAAATAATTGGTCTATATTTATGCAGAGACTGCAAAGGATCTGCAATGGCCGAACCGAATATCAACATTCCCGAACGCAAGACGCAGGCGAAGGTAATCAAGTTCTTCAAGGACGAATTGCATTACGATTACCTGGGCAATTTGTGCGAAGTGGCAAACAAGAACATTCGCGATGATGATTTGTTTGCGTTCTTGGTGGGCCAGCAGCACTATTCGGAAACGGTCGCACGCAAGGCCATCGCCGATTTGCAACATGCGGCGGGCGACTTACAGCAAGGTTTATATTCTGCGAACAAGACGGTTTACAGTTTGCTGAAGTATTCGCGCCCTGTTTCTGATGCGGATGGCGAAAATATCAGCGTCTATTACATTGATTTTAAAAATCCGGCCAACAACCATTTTGCCATTGCCGAAGAGGTGACGGTTAGCAGTTCTTTCGGTTCCAAGCGCCCGGACCTTGTCGTTTATATAAACGGCATTGCGGTTGCGGTGATTGAACTCAAGAAGAGTTCCGTTTCTGTTGCCGATGGTATTCGCCAGAACCTGACGAACCAGAAGCAGGAATTCATTGAGTCGTTCTTTACCACAATTCAGTATTGCCTGGCGGCAAACGAAAGCGAAGGTGTCCGCTACGGGACAATCGCCACGCCAGAGAAGAAGTACTTGACCTGGAAGCAGGAGGCATTCCGTGAACGCTTGCAGGAATTGGACGACAACGATTTGATTATCGATGATAAGAGTTCGTCGTTCGACGGTGTTCTTTTCGAGAGTCTTTATTCGCTGTTCAACAAGGTCCGTTTCCTTGACCTGATTCACAACTTTATCATTTTTGATAATGGCGTAAAGAAGGTCTGCCGTTACAATCAGTATTACGCAATTCACCGCACGTACAACAGGATCACCACGCAAAAGAAGGGCGGTATTGTATGGCACACGCAGGGCTCGGGCAAATCGCTCACGATGGTCTGGCTTGCCAAGCGCCTGCTGCTGAACAATCCGAGCCGCAGGATTTTGATTGTCACTGACCGCGACGAACTAGATGACCAAATAGAGCAGTTGTTCAAGGGTGTAGAAGAAAAGATTATTCGCACCAAGAGCGGTCGCGATTTGTTGGATCGCTTGAATTCTACTGAAGGAGCCATCATTTGTTCGCTGGTTCACAAGTTCGGTCGCCGTGGCGGTGAAGTTACTGACGGCGATTACGAAAAGTTCTTGAAAGAAATCAAGGATTCGCTGCCGCCTAACTTTAGCGTGAAAGGTGATTTTGTCGTGTTCGTGGATGAGTGCCACCGTACGCAATCGGGCAAGTTGCACAAGGCGATGACGGCTTTGATGCCTAAGGCGATTTTCGTGGGCTTTACCGGCACACCGCTTTTGAAGAAAGACAAGAAGACGAGTCTGGAAGTTTTTGGAAGCTACATTCATACATACAAATTCGACGAAGGTGTGCGCGATCACGTGATTCTTGACTTGCGTTACGAAGGCCGCGATGTTCCGCAAGGTTTGCGCTCCCGCGAAAAGATTGATGAATGGTTTGATTTGAAAACTCGTGGCATGACGCCTGTCGCGAAGGCAAAACTGAAAGCCCGTTGGGCGAACATGCGCACGGTTTATTCGTCTTACGACCGCCTGAAAGCGATTGCGAACGATATCATCCTTGATTTTGCAAAGGATGCCCGTTTGGCGGAAGGTCGCGGAAACGCTATCCTTGTCGCGGATTCCATTTTTACGGCTTGCCGCTTCTACGAAATTTTCCAATCATTGGGTTTTAAGAAATGCGCTATCATTTCTTCTTATACGCCGAATCCGGGCGACCTGCGTACCGATACGGTGAGCCTCGATGAAGATACGGAAACTTTCAGGAAATACCAGATTTACTTGAAGATGGTCGGAGTCGAAGAAGGCGACGATACTTCCCGCATCGACAAGAAGGTGGAAGCTTTTGAAAAGGAAGCCAAGCGCAAGTTCGTTGAAGAACCGGCTAACATGAAACTGCTCATTGTAGTCGATAAGCTGTTGACTGGTTTTGATGCTCCTCATTGTACATATCTGTATATCGACAAAAAGATGCAGGACCACGGCTTATTCCAGGCGATTTGCCGCGTGAACCGCTTGGATGACGAGACGAAGCCCTTCGGTATCATTATCGACTACAAGGAACTTTTCGACGATGTGACCGACAGTATGAACAAATACACATCGGGTGCATTCGAAGGCTACGATGACAGTGATGTCGATGGCTTGATTAAGGACCGTGCGACTGAAGCCGAGAAATATTTCAACAAGATTCTTGAAGAAATCGAGACGCTTTGTGAAGACGTGAAACCGCCTAAGGAACAGTCGGACTACATTCACTTTTTCTGTGGCGAAAATATCAGTTGGTTGAACGATCCGGAAGAATTTGAGGCACTTGCCCGCCTGCGTGAACGATTCTATTCGTTGGCGAGTAGTTTGGCGCGCGCGTTTGCCGAGTTGAAATCGCAGATTTTGTCGTTGCCCTATACCGAAGCCGAATGGAACGAAAAAGAAAAGCGCACCAATGATTACGTGAATTTGCGTCAGGTGATTATGCAGGCGAGTGGCGACCTTATTGATTTGAAATCTTGCGAACCCGACATGCGCCACCTTATTGACAATTACATTGCCGCTGGCGATTCGACAAAGATTATTGAATTTGATGACACGACCTTGCTGGATATCATTGAACTTTGCAAGTTTGATTTAGTTGCCGGCAGAAAGCGCGCTCAGCAAAGCGCTGCCGAAAAAATCGAGAACAACATCCGCCGCAAAATCGTTGACCAGATAAATGTCAACCCTGCGTACTACAACAAAATGTCAGAAATTCTTGACCAGTTGATTGAAGAACGCAAGAACGGCTTGATTGAATACAAGAAGTTGCTGGAACGCTATATTGAGCTTGCCAAGAAGGTAAATTCATCGGCTGCAAGCGAAGATTATCCGGCCTCCGTCAAGGGAAGTGCCGCGAAACGCGCAATTTATGACAACTGCGGAAATGATGAGAAATTGACGAATGCAATTTATGACGCCGTCATGAGTAGCATGCAAGCCGATTTCCGCAACAGCCCGGTGAAAATCAATAAGATTAAACATGCTTTATATGGGGTTTTACAGGATACCGCCGAAGTTGACCGCGTCTATGAACTTATCAGCAAGCAGAGTGAGTTCTAATGCGGATGCAAGTGTCGGGAATCAAACTTGATGTCCAAAAAAAGGATATCAAGAACATTCACCTCTCGGTGATGCCTCCCGATGGCGCTGTGCGAATTTCTGCACCGCTAAACCTTTCTGACGAATCCATCAAGATTTTCGTGCGTACCAAAGTTGCCTGGATTAAGCGCCAACAAGAGAAATTTGCAAATCAGGCTCGCTTGAGTGAACGTGAATATGTTTCCGGCGAATCCATTTTTATTTTCGGCCGCCAGTATTATTTGCGAGTAGAACATGACCGCATAAATGGATTTGTAATAGACGGGCAAAATGTGGTTCTGACTGTTCGCGAGGCGAGTACCGCACAGCAGCGCGAAAACTACGTGAACGAAAAACTCCGCGAAATGCTTGTCGCCGAAATTGAAAAACGCTTACCCGCTTGGGAAAAGAAAACACACCTAAAGTGCAACGGCTGGCAGACAAAAATTATGCAGAACAAGTGGGGCAGTTGCAACCCCGCAGGGAAACTCTGGTTCAATCTGCATTTGGCACATACGCCCATCCGCTGTCTGGATTACGTGATACTGCACGAACTCCTGCACCTAAAAGTCCGCCACCACAACAAAGACTACATCGCCTTGCTCGACAAGTACATGCCCTTCTGGCAAGAAGTCCGCAAGGAACTTAATGATTTTGTCCTCATGCCGATGAAATAAGGAGGTAAATATTTATGCGTATTGAAAAATTTACGAGTGAATATGAAGCGAATTGTGAAATAAGCAAATATTTAGTTGAAAAACTTTCAAAATCTTTCACCGTAAAAAAATTTGATCGTTTCTTTGATATTGTCGTCTATAAGGAAGACGTCCTTTATGCAATTTTTGAGATAGATTTATCTAATCGGTCTTTTGATGATGTCGTAAAAAGAAAAAAGACATATGACTTTTTTAGAAATAATAAGTTGTGTCGTTTTTATATTCTTGCTAGACAAAATAAATTCGACATAATAGAAAAAAAAGACTCTTTTTATTATAGCGTATATGATAATGACGAATTAATTAGGCATTTAATGTCTGATGAAAAAGATTTTTATTATGATGATAATGAGCAAATAATAAGAGAAGTGTTGCAAGAAAATAATTTATCTGATTTTGCACAAGATATAAAACATAGTCATCAAGCACATTATTGTTATTTTGATGAAGATACTACCAATCGTTTTTTTTGTAAATTGTTAGAGCCCAAAGAAAACATATCAACAGTATATCGTTATACATCCTTGAAAGCTCTTTTTGAGATGTTAAAAAGTAAAAAATATCGGCTTAATGGCATTGTGGGAATGAATGATCCGACAGAAATTGACTATTTTGAGGATTATGTTGGTGAAGATTTCTTCAATTTTTCGCATAAGGAGAAAAATGATATTTTTATCTCATCATGTTCTGCGTTAGGTGATGATTTGACAATGTGGAGATTGTATGGAGATAACGCAAAAGGCGTTTGTATTGAGTTTGATGTCCAATGGAATGATGAAGGTTTTTTGAAACAAATGATTTCCTATGCAAATAAGAATAAAAAGGACAAAAAACTTGAAATTGTCAAGGCTTTAATTGAAATGAATTTTGAGTTGAAGGGACTTGAAAAATGGAAACATTTTTTTAAACCTTATGAGTATAGTGTAGAACAGGAATACCGTATTTTGTTTGAAAAAACATTTGAAGAGAGAGATGAAAATAGATCCTGGGTTATTACAAATGATAACAATATTTTAAATCCTGTGTACGATATAAGTTTACAGGGGAAACCGATGAATATGACAAAAATTATTCTTGGTCCCAAATGTCCTGAAAAAGATACAAACGAAAGGCAAATTAGAACATTAATGAATGAACTTGAAATTAGTGGGATTGATGTTTGTCCATCTAAAATAAAAAATTATAGATGAGGTTTCTAAAAAACTTATTGACTAAATCTATGTTCTCCTTCATCAAGAAATTCTTTGAACGCCGCAAAGCCATTGCTGCCGAGCGCGACCGCTTATGTAGCGAATTGCTACGACGTGTTTCTTGGGCTCTTTCGGATTATATTGATGCAAGCAAAACGAAGGAATCTCTTCAAAAATGGATTGACGATAAAAGCAAGTTACTTGTAGAAGTAAGTGATATCAGTGAATTTAAAAGGTCGTCTTATTACAAACAATTAAAACAGCAGAGAAAAGTTTTTGACGAGTTCTATGAGCAGGCACCAAATAAGATTAAAGCTTTTATTGCCGAAGAGCGACAAAAGCGTGCCGATGCCGAGTATGTTTCAAAGAAAGTGAATCAGTGGGTTTCGGAACAAAAGTCCCAAAAGATTAAAGCATCTAAATCAAAGGAATTGAAGCGAAAAATAACGAAGTTGGCGAAGGATGTGGACGGTTCAATTCCTGCAAATGAAGAGTGCTCTTGTTGTGGCAAAGATGGCAGAAAGAAGATGCTGTATTCAACGGAGGGCGAGGCACAAATTGTTGCGGAATATCGTTCTAAAGAAATAGGAATTCCGCTACGCGTTTACCCATGCCCCAATGGGTGCGGATTCCATCTCACGAGCAATTTGGTGTGAGTTCATTTTTAAGGAGATGAATTTTTTGCATGCCCACCCCTAAATTCCCCATATCCCATGTCCTTGTGGACTGCGAAAATGTCGGGCTGAACGGCCTGACCGACCTTGTCGTGAATACGGATGGCTCTCCGCTGAAGTTCGTGCTGTTCCACAATTCAACGAACAAGATAAACCTTTCACTTACTCAGCTGAAGGATTTCGGCTACGCCCTGAGCGAAGGCCGCATCGAACTTGTGGAACTTGCGATTCCCGAGAAGATGACCAAGAAACAGGCTGAAAACGCGCTCGACTTCTACATCGCATTTTACATGGGTCAGGTGATGCCCCGCTAAGTTGTGTAAGCTTACAGTAGCCATTACGCTTTGACTCCGCCCCAAAAGATTCCGTCCGAAATGAAAAAGTTCGTGGAATGGTTCAACAAAAATGAATCGAAGATGAATACGGTGGAATTCGCGGCGAAGGCTCATCAGAAGTTTGTCTTTATCCACCCCTTTGTCGATGGCAATGGAAGGGTTGCTAGGCTTATCATGAATTTGGCTCTTCTTCGTGGTGAATATACCGTGGCGATCATCCCTGCAATCAGGCGGATAGAGTATGTTGCAGCATTGGAGGCTGCTCACAAGGATGTTGCGACGTTTGTTGATTTTATTGCAGATTGTGTGGTATCTACCCAAGAAGATTTGCTCCGCCTCTTGAAAAATAGTGGCGGTGTAAAAACGTCAAATGGCGGTGTAAATAGAAATTGAGTGGCGGAGTAAATTTGCAGGAATCAACAGGTTGTGTAAAATTTTCTTCCCCCGTGGCGCAAGCGCCAAATGCTAGGCTCAGTCCTATATACGAAACTTGAAACTTTAGTTTCGTAGTTGAGTTATCCTCTTTGAGGAAAAATAAGCCTGTTTTAAATCGTCAGCCAATGGCGAACGATTTGGACTTCTGTTTTGCCCAAGGCGTTCACCGAAAAGTTCAGTTTTGTAAAAGAGTTAAGGAATTTTTTTAGAAAAAGTTGGAAAAGCGGGTAAAAATGCACTGAAAATGGTTGGAAAAGCGGGAAAAATGACGATGGAGCCGAGAGTAGCGCGAAAGAGTGTGCAAATTTATTCAAGCATAAGCCATTTATGGACTTATATTTGATAAATGCAGCCACGGACGCAAAGCGTCAACTTTGCTTTCGCATTACCGAGGCGAACAAGTCATGTGTAAACGCAATGACGAATTGTTTTGGATCCTATCGGGCGTTGCCCTCCAGGATGACCAACCACTTACTTTATATCAAACTGAACTTTGGGGGCGGTGCTTGCGCCTGCATCAGCTGAGAAGAGTGCCTTGGGGGAGGCGCCTGCGAATCCTGCGACGAGGTTCGTGGGGAACTGGCGAATGGTGGTGTTGAATGCCTGCACGGTTTCGTTGTAGCGTTTGCGTTCGACGGCGATGCGGTTTTCGGCGCCTTCGAGTTGCACGCGGAGTTCCTGGAAGCTTTTGTTGCTCTTGAGGTCGGGGTAGTTTTCGGAGACGGCCATGAGGCGCTGGAGGGCTCCGCTGAGGTTGCCTTGGACTTCTTGGAAGCGCTTGAGGGCGGCTTCGTCGTTCATGAGGCTTTCGTCGAGTTTGACGGTTCCGCCCATGCGGCTGCGCATGTCGATGACTTCGGTGAGGGTGCTCTTTTCGAAGTTGGCTTCGCCTTGGACGGTGTTGACGAGGTTGGGGATAAGGTCAAAGCGGCGCTGGTAGGTGTTTTCGACTTGTGCCCACTGCGTTTTTACGCCTTCTTCGAGGGCGATGATGTTATTGTAGGTGCTTACGCCTTTCCACACGATGATTACGAGGATGACGGCAATGATGATAAGGGCTTTTTTCATGTTGGTTCCAATATGTTGACCGTTTGATTTTCAGTGTAATAATATACAAATTTCGGCTAATGTGTAGGGAGATTCCCTCCCCATTCGCGGACCATGCTCACGTAAGCTCTAAAGAGCTAAGTGATCAAAGTGCTCGGAGGCGGGAATGACAATGCAAATGTTTTCTTTTGTGAAAGCAGTTATTCAACGGCGAGGGATTTGTCGTAGATGTACTGGATGTCTTCGGGGGTGATGCCGCCGGGGACGAGTTCGAGTTTGGAGCGGTTTGTTTTCATGGCGGCAATGAATTTGTCCTTCATTGCGCGGGTGACGGTGCACGTGCCGATGAGCTTGCGGAGCATTTCGTAAAATTCGCCGACGTTCTGTAATTGCAAAAGCGAGAGGATTTTCGCGACGTCTTGGGGGACGTTCTTTTGGCAGATTTCGACGTAGGCGGCGAGGAAGTAGCCGACGGCGGGGCCGTGCGGGGTGCCTTTGCCGAGCGTAAGGTCGTAGCTCATGCCGTGGGGTACGGCGGTACTTGTTTGTGCGATGGACATGCCTGCAATTGTGGAGGTGAGCATGAGCTTTTCGTACAAGCTAGAATCGACGGGGGCGTCGGAAAGGAGGGCGTCTTTGCACTCGCTCCAGAGTTTGAGTCCGTATTCGGGGCACATGCGGTTGAATGTGTTCGAATGGATGTTCAGGATGCTTTCGACCATGTGGGCGAGGGCATCGACTGCGGTGTTGACGATGAGCGTTTTTTTCGCGGAGGCGAGGTATTTGCCGTCGACGAGGGCGAGCGCGGGGAAAATCCGGTGCGGGATGCTTTTCTTTAAGTTGATTTTGTGGTTCGTGATGATGGCGACGGGGGTCGCTTCGGAGCCTGTTCCGCATGTGGTGGGGACGGCGACGACGGGCGCATGGTTGAGGGCGCGGGGTTGCGCTTTGTGGAGGTCGTCGGCGTTTACGTCTGGATTCACGAGGAGGAGCGCTGCGGCTTTTGCGGCGTCGATGGAGGAACCTCCTCCGATGCCGATGATGAAGTCGGCGTTGAATTCGCGGGCGGTTTGTGTTGCTTCCCTGACTGTGTCGGTTGACGGGTTTTCTTCGACTTGGTCGAAGAATTGGTACGGAACGTTGTTTGCGCTCAGGATTTCGGTGACGTCGTTCAGGGAGCCGTTCAATTTGGCGGAGGTGTGCCCGGTCATGATGAGGGCGCGTTTCCCGATGGCGAGCAAATCTTTCGCGTGATTTTTTACGCAGTCTTTTTCAACGTAGATGTCGGTAGGGACGTAAAAGCGCATTGGATCTCCTTGAGTATATGTCAAACATAAAAAATTTATAGCGGAATTTCGAAATAAGAGCGATAAAATGGATGAAAAATGTGATAATGTCTATAAAATGTGTGACAATGTATAATAAAAATTATATATTGTGTTATGAAAGGAGGCTTTTATGGCTACACTTAGTGTTCGCATGGATGATGAGGTAAAAAATGCGTTTGATGCATTTTGCGAGTCGGTTGGCTTGACTCCGTCTGCGGCTGTGAATCTTTTTGCGAAGATGACGCTGCGTGAAAATCGAATTCCTTTTGATATAAAGGGAAGTTCTGACCCTTATTGGAACAAGTCCAATCTTGCGTATCTTAGAAAGTCTGTCGCTGAAATTGAAGCAGGTCACTACCAGGCTCATGATTTGATTGAGGATGATTGATGCAAAAGAATTGGTCTGATGCTGGTAAATTACAACATTAGCCATTCTCTGTTGAACCACTGGTAGAGTCGCGCTTGTTCGGAGCGGTTCTTGATGAGCCACTGGGCGAATGTCGGGCGGTCAATGGGTTCGCAGATGCTGTAGATGAATGCTTCTGTCAGTCTTTCGCGGATGAGTCCTTGATAGAATCTCTGAATGGGGTCGTCGATTTCGTCGGTGAAGGCGATGAGCTTGATGCATTTATCGAGGATGTGGATCAGGAATTCTGTTTGCTGTGCGGAGGTGGAGTCGGTGTCGTAGTATTTGCGCGGGCCGATGGAGTCGGTGACAAGCGACGTTTGTATGGAAAGCAAAAATTCGTTGTTGACGGTGGAATCGCTGCCGGTCTGCTTGACGTTGGGGTTGTTCCTTTCGATGGCATTGTCTTTTTTAATGACAAGGTATTTTGTCTTGCCGTAGAGTCTTGAAAGGTTGTCGCGGATGATTTCGCCTTTTTTGGTGATGAACGTCGAGTACATTGTGTAGGCGTAAAAGGCGGGCCATTTGCCCATTTGGCTTGCGATGAACCCTGCGTAGTAATAGCTGCCTTCGTGCGTGCGTGAATTGTTGATGCTTCGCTTGACCCAGGCGTAAGAGCTGTCGGCGTTGTTTTGGCGCATGTAGGTGATGGTCGCGTTGTACGGGATGTTGTACGAGTTCGGTTCTTTTTCGAAGCCTTTGCGGTAGGTGGCGATTGCGGAATCGGGCATGCCTTTTTCGTCGTAGATGGTGCCCATCAGGCTGTATAGATTTTCGTTGAGGCCTTTCGTGTCGAGTTTCGTGGCGGCTTTGGCGTATGTGAGCGCTTTGTCGAGTTCATGCTTGGCGTGGTACGAGAATGCCATTTCGTATTTGACGAGGGCGTTTTTGGGAGCCTTCTTTTCGGCCTGTTTGTATTTGGCGATAGCTTCGTCGTACTGGCCTTGTTCGTGAAACTGCACGCCTTGATTGACCAAATCCTGGACGGCATCTGGGGCGGCAAAGAGCGTGGCGCTTGCGGCGAGGGCGAAAATGATTAAGGCAACTTTATTCATGATAAATGACTAATGGCGGATGGCTTTTTCGTTATTGAGGAGGGCCCTGTAAAATTCCCGGACATCGCTCCAGTAGTAGTAGGGGCCGTGGGCAATTTTGAGTGCGTTTTGTTCAGGGTTTTGCAATTCGAGTTCGATACCGGGCATCTGTTCGATTTCGTTGTAGAGGAATTTTACGAGGATGGGCTTCTTGGGAGCCTTGTAGAATACCATCTGGAGGTTTGCGGCCATCGGGATGATTCTGAAGTCGTTCCATTGTTCGTGCAGTTTGGAGAGGTCCGAGACTTTTGCGTTTGCGATGGGCAACTGCATGAGGGCGGCAAGCGGAAGGAGGGTTGCGTCGTGGCCGAAGCGGAGGGTTGCGGCGATTGGTGCTGAACCGCGTGCGGTATCGGCGGCGATGGCGGCGTCTGCTTCGTCAAGGATGTTCTGCAGGGTGGGTTTTGCGAAGTCGAGGCCGTTGGGGCTGTTGATGAGGGGGCTTGTGCCTTCGAGGCTGTACCACCAGGCGTTCTGGGCTTTCCAGCGGGTGATTTTTTCTTCGGTCGTGAAGAGGTTTACGAAAGTGTCGGCGGGCACTTTGGCGTTGGCTTCGATTTCGTCGAGGAGCGGTTTGTCCATGCCTTGGAGCGATGTCGCGATTTCGAAGAAGCGGTTGTAGAATTTGTCTGCTTCGACATTGTTTACAACGTAACTACTGTCGGCGAAGAGCTTTTTCAGGAACGGTTGCGGGTTTACGTTTTTCCACAGCTTGTCGCTTTCGTCGGTGTAGGTCTTGACTTTGGAGTAGTCGAGCTTGTTCCAGTCAAAGGCGCTGATGAAATTCATGTAGCTCTTGCCGGAGATGAGTTCGGGGCTGATTTTGGGATTCTGTGCGCGGAGTTCCCCCATGAAGGCGGCCATGCTCACGATGCAGCGTCCGCTGGTACTTGCGTAAGCCTTGACGTGCGGCGTGACTTTTTTGCCGGCGACGTTTACGTCCCTGAAAACTTCCGGGAAGTTCTTGTACATGCGCTTGGCGATGCCTTCGTGCTGGTGGACGCCCACCTGTGTTAAGTCGCCTTTTTGCGGGGCGGCTTTGGTGGCGAGCACTTTTGCGTAAGCGAGCGCTTGCTTGCCGAGCTCGGTGAGCTTGCCTGCGGAATCGGCCTTGGAAAGAGTCTTGTAGAGATACTTGTATTCGTTCGAGTCGTGGTGGTAACGGCTTCCGTGGCGCCCGTAATGGCTGATGTAGAACGGCTTGTAGCCTGCGGGGGCTTTAGTGTATTTGGTATTTACGGGTTCCGGATATACCAGGTAGTTGCTCGATGTGAATTCGGGGTGCTTGGCGAGTTCTTCGTCGGTGACTTGGGCGTTCACGGAGGTGGCAAGGAAAAATCCCGCCGCAATCACAAAAAAGCTTTTTACGAAATGCAAATTCTTCATGTAACTAATATATATATTGAAATCCCTGTTTAAGTAAACTAAATCATTAAAATGGCGTGTCAAAAAGGGTTTTTCAAGTTGAAACAAAAAATTTATGGCATGGGTTTTGCTAATTTTAACCACGTTTAATTTTAAATCAGCGCTATGGGCAGCCCCATGGCGATTATAAAGGATAACCATGAGCATTGTAGATACAGTACTCCATAAGATTTTTGGTACACCTCATGAACGTAAGGTGAAGCAGCTCCGCCCGGTGATTGCGAAGATTCACGAAGCCTGCAAGGCTCTTGAAACGCTGGACGATGACGCTCTCGCTGCAAAAAGCGCGGAATTCCGCGAAAAACTGGCTAATGGCTCCACGCTCGAAGATATCAAGGTCGAGGCTTTTGCCGTTTGCCGCGAAGCGTGCGACCGCCGCTTGGGTATCTTCAACATTTTCAAGCCGGAATTCGGCTTTGACTTTAGCGCCCTCGGCCCGGAACTTCAGGAAGCCGTGAACAAGGCCAAGGCTGAACTCGAAAGCGGAAAGAACGAATGGGAAGTCTATTTGCCGGCTGCCGTCTATGCGAAGGTCCGCGAACTCTATCCGGAATCGGTGAAGCCGTTCCGCATGTTGCCCTTTGACGTGCAGATGATCGGTGGCCTCGTGCTCCACGAAGGCGCCATCGCCGAAATGGCGACGGGTGAAGGTAAGACGCTTGCCGCTGCCCTCCCGGTATATTTGAACGGCCTTACGGGTCATGGCGTGCATGTGGTGACCGTGAACGATTACCTTGCCGGCCGTGACGCAAAGCAGATGGGCTTGGTCTATAAGTTCCTCGGGCTCACGGTGGGTCTTATCATTAACGGTCTCGATGCGGAACAGCGTCGCGAAAGCTACAACTCCGACGTGACTTACGGTACGAACAACGAATTCGGTTTCGACTACCTCCGCGACAACATGGCTGTGGAACCGAACCAGTTGGTGCAGCGCGAACTCAACTTCTGTATTGTTGACGAAGTGGACTCCATCTTGATTGACGAAGCCCGTACGCCGCTCATCATCAGTGGTCCTGCCGAAGACGCGACCGAAAAGTACGCGAAGGCGAACGAAATTTCCAAACAGCTCGTGCGCAACAAGGACTTCTCTGTCGATGAGAAGGACAAGAACATCCAGTTTACGGAAAAGGGCGTGCTCCACATCCAGGACTTGATGCACATTACGAACCTCTATGGCGAACATGCCGACTGGGTGCACTTCCTCGACAACGCTCTGCGTGCTTGGTACTTGTTTGAAAAGGATGTCGATTACATCGTCCGTGACGGCGAAATCATCATCGTTGACGAAAACACGGGCCGCTTGATGGAAGGTCGCCGCTATTCGAACGGTATCCACCAGGCTATCGAAGCCAAGGAAAACGTGCCTATCCGCCGCGAAAACCAGACGCTCGCGACGATTACGTTCCAGAACTACTTCCGCATGTACAAAAAGCTCTCCGGTATGACTGGTACGGCTGAAACGGAAGCGACGGAATTCATCAAGATTTACAACATGAACACGTGGGTGATTCCGACGAACAAGCCGTGCATCCGTAAGGACTTGCAGGACTTGGTCTATAAGTCCGAAGATGCCAAGTGGAAGGCGATTGTCGCCGAGATCAAGGAACGTCATGGCAAGGGCCAGCCGCTCCTCGTGGGTACGGCGTCCATCGAAAAGTCCGAAATTCTCCACGGCATGCTCGAAAAGGAAGGAATTCCGCACGAAGTTTTGAATGCGAAGAACCATGGCCGCGAAGCTGAAATTATTCAGTACGCCGGCTACAAGGACAAGGTGACGATTGCGACGAACATGGCCGGTCGTGGTACCGACATTGCGCTTGGACCGGGAGTGACTGAACTTGGCGGTTTGCACGTGCTCGGCACGGAACGCCATGAATCCCGCCGTATCGACAACCAGTTGCGCGGTCGTTCTGGCCGTCAGGGTGACCCGGGTTCTAGCCAGTACTTCCTCAGCCTCGACGATAACCTGATGCGTATTTTCGGTGGCGACAGCGTCAAGAATTTGATGAGCCGCTTTGGCGTGGGCGAAGACGAAGTGATTACGCATCCGATCGTTTCCCGCTCCATCCGTGGTGCACAGCGCCGCGTGGAAAGCCAGAGCTTCGATATCCGTAAGCACTTGCTCGACTACGATAACGTGATGAACGAACAGCGCAAGGTGATTTACGGGCTCCGCCGCCGTATCTTGAACGGCGAAGATATCCGTGACGAAATCATGAACCGCATCGAAGACGCTTGCGATATCAAGGTTTCCGCCTACATTCCGGCGAAGAGCTATCCGGAACAGTGGAAGCTCGAAGACTTGCATACGGACTTGCAGCGCACGCTCGGCATGGAATACAATCTGAGCTTTGAAGATGCCACCAAGAAGACTCCGGAAATGGTGTTGGACGAAGTCATTGACCTTTGCAAGGCTCGTTATGACAAGCTCACGAAGATTATTCCGGATGCCGACTTCCGCAATATCGAACGCCGCTTCTTGCTCATGACGATTGACCAGGTGTGGAAGGAACACTTGTATGCGATGGACCAGCTGAAGGATGCTATCCGCTTCCACGGGTATGCCCAGAAGGATCCGCTGATGGTCTATAAGAACGACGGCTTCAAGATGTTCGAAAGCTGCCTCGAAAAGATTGCGACACTCACGGCTCTCCGCATTTTGAACATCCGCATCACGCTCCCGAACGGCATGACGGTTTCTCCGGACCAGCTGCAGCTCAAGAGCCAGGAACAGATTGACGCTGAACGCAAGGCCGCCGAAGAAGCTGCTGCAGGTAACGCCGCGGAAGGTGCGGAACAGTCTGCCGAATCCGCAGAACAGCTCAGCTCTGAAGGCGCCAAGGCTGCGGGCCTCGCCGGTCAGGCGGCATCTTCTGAGTCGAATGCGCTTTCCGAAGACCAGCCTGCAAATCAGCCGATGTCGCAGAGCGCTCTTCCGGGCACTCGTCCGAATCGCGTCGTGAATCCGGCTCTTGCTGCCGCCGTGAAGCGTGCGCAGAAGCAGGCGGGCGCAAAGCTCGGTCGCAATGACCTCTGCTGGTGCGGTTCTGGCCTCAAGTACAAGAAGTGCCACGGCAAGGATGTGGAGTAATTAGAAGTTCGGACGTGCATTTGCGAGAGGGCGTGCGCGCCCGAAGCAATCACGTGTCCTATTTGGAAAGTAGATATGCAGACGGCAAAACGATTCTTTAGCCTGGAAGGCATCGATGGCTCCGGCAAGTCAACGCACATTGACATGCTGGTTCGTGCTCTTGAATCTGAAGGTTACAAGGTCGTAAGGCTGCGCGAACCGGGCGGTGCGAAAATTTCCGAACGGATTCGCGAGTTGCTGTTGGATCCGGTGTTCAAGGGCATTATGGCCGATGATACCGAACTGCTTTTGTACAATGCGGCCCGTGCGCAGGTGATTCACGAAATTATCCAGCCGGCGCTCGATGCTGGGAGTGTCGTTATCGCCGACCGTTTTGCGTGGAGCACGTTTGCCTACCAGGGCTACGCCCGCGGGCTCGGTGCAGATAAAGTACAACGCCTCACGGAACTCACGTGCGGCGGTTGCTTCCCGGAACTGACGATTGTGCTTGACTTGACTGTCGAGGCGAGCCGTAAGCGCATGGCGAATCGTGGTGGAACGCCCGACCGTCTCGAAAGCGAAAAGGCGGAATTCTTTGAGCGTGTGCGCGAAGGCTACTTGGCTGCCGGTCGTGATTACAGCGACTGCGTAAGCGTTGTCGATGCCGACCGCACTCAGGACGAAGTCCATCGCGATGTCCTTTCACTTATCCATGCGAAACTGAAATGATTTTTTTGTTTGTACTCATTTTCGGTGTACTGTTCCTGTTCATGAATGTCAGGAATGTATCGCCTGGAATCAAGGGAAGCGTTATCGCCGGAATCTCGGTGGTGATTCTCCCGGTCTGTTTCTTGTTTAGGACAAGCTATTTCGCCTCGCTTGGCATGTCGTTCTTTTCTGTTTGGCTATGCGAAGCTCTTTTCCTTTATATTCTTTGGTGGATTGCTCGCGGTATTCGCCGTGCCGTGGTGAAGAAACCGATTGACCGTCGCCTTGTCGTTTCGGTGTCGAGACTTTTGCTTTTTGTTTCGGTCGTGATGACGATTGTGTTCTTGGCGATTGGTGTGGGTAACAACGAGAACTTCAAGGTTCGCGAATTCAAGGTGGCACTTCCGACGGAACACGAGTTCACGGCTGTGTTTTTGAGCGACCTCCATATTGACCCCTTGTTCAACCGCGAAAAGATGGAACGTATCGTGCACGTGTGCGACAGCCTCCATCCTGATTTCGTGCTGTTTGGCGGCGATTTTTCGGATGTTGTGGATTCGACGCTCTCTGCTTGGGAATACGATCTTTTGACCCAGAAGCTTGCCGCGACCGCGCGCATGGCGGCAATTGCAATCGATGGAAACCACGAGGGGTTCCTCGAACATAAAGGTAACGATTATAAAAAGTGGATGCAGGACAACGGCTTTGTCGTATTGGAAGATTCTACGGTCTGTACGCCTTTGGCGTGTTTTACCGGCCGCATTGACCACAACGTAGCAAAGATTCGCGATGTCGAGCGCAAACCGCTTTTTGACATGCGCCCTCCGACAGATGAGGCGAAACTCCCTTGGTTGCTTTTGGACCACCAACCGCGTGGAATCGAAGAAGACCACCCAGGGCGCCGTCCTGATTTTGCCATGTCCGGGCATACGCACAACGGTCAGTTTTTCCCGGGAACGGTCATTATCAACTGGGTCTGGCGCCTTGCTTATGGGCTTGGCGAACTGGATCAGGTCAAGTGGCTTGTCTCCAGCGGCGTGGATTCTTGGGGACCGCCGGTTCGCGTTGGCAGCGATACCGAGGTTTGGTTCCTTCGTTTTGTACCCGACAGGTTGTAATGTCAGTCAGTGTCAAATTTGATTAACTATATTTTAGCGAACTATGGCTCTTTGTTTAGAATCAGATCAGTTGGAAACCGTACAGAGAATACTTGGACTCCATTTTGAGGGGTTTGAAGTTTGGGCTTACGGGACACGTGTCACGGGTGTGGATTTGACCCCGGATACGGAATTGGAATTGGTGGTCATTTCGGATTCTCCTATTTCTCTCGACGACATGACTTCGATTGAAAAGGCTTTTGTCGAAAGTGGGCTTCCGTTCCGTGTCGATGTCGTTGATTGGTCGAAACTCCCCGAATCGCTCCAAAAGCAAATCAAGAAAGAACATTCTGTTATCCAGGAGGCCGCCGATAGCTTCCAGTAAGGTCGGCGTGGTTAAATATGAATCGCTTGTTTCCTTTAATTCTAGTCGCTCTTCTATCTTCTACAGTGTTTGCGCAAGGCGAGGTCGAGCGCATTAAGCCGATGGTCAAAGATGGCCGTTGTTCGGACGCGATTGGTCCGCTGCAGAAGATTTACAGTTCCTCTTTTGGTAAGCCTGAAGGCGAAAAGGCTGCCGTGATGCTTGCGGAATGTTACCTCCGTAGCCATAAGCGCAGCGAGGCGCACGATGTGGCTTCGCGCTTCTTGGAATACCATGTGAAGTCCCCTTATCGCGAACGAATGGAACTTGCCCGTGCCGTTGTCGATGTGGAAAAGGGTTCCGTGTTCGATGGCGTCGAAGCCATGCTCCGCGTGCTTTCGTATTCGACGAATCCGGCTGCAAGGTCCCGCGCGAAGGATGTCGTCATCCAGACGTTGGCGGCTTCTCTTTTGAACGCCGAACAGCTCCAGTCCCTGCTTGAAAAATATCCTGTTGATCGCGAAGTCATGGGCTGGATCCAGCTCCAGCTTGGCCGTGAATGCCAGAATGCGAAGCGTTATCGTGGTGCCAGGTACTGGTACAAGAAAGTTTTGAAGAGTTCTTCTTCCGAGAGTTTGCAAAATACGGCCAAGAAGGGACTCAACGCTCTTGAAGGGCTTGGCGCTGGCCTCCCGACCATTCTCGTCCTTGCTCCTCTTTCCGGTGACTATGCCGAATTCGGTGCCGCTGCGGTTCAGGGCTCTCTCCTCGCTTACGAACAATCTGGTCTCAAGGACAAGGTGAATATCCGCTTCCAGGACACGCATGCCGATGCGGCTATTGCTATCATGCGTACGCAACGTGCCGTCAACCAGGATAGCGTCATTGCGATTATCGGTCCTATCATGAGTGCTCCGGCAACGGCGGTGGCTGCATGGCTTGGTGCGAACTTCCAGCATGTGCCGATGCTTACTCCGACGGCTACCGATGGTGGTATCGCGAAACTCGGCCCGAACATTTTCCAAGTGAATATCACGATGGATATTCTTGCGCAGACGATTGCGGACTTTGCTATCAAGTGCCTCGATATCCGTGAATTCGGTATCATGAGCCCGCTTGGTGATTTCGGTACGTCGATGTCCGAAAACTTTACCAGGGCTGTTGAACGCCGTGGCGGTGAAGTTGTCGCTTTCCGCAATTACGAAGAAGGCCGTCCGGACTACAAGACGGAATTCAACATGATGCGCGATGTCCGCTTTTATCAGGAAAACCGCCGCCGCAACATTGCCAAGGGCGCGAGCGATATCGGCGCTTTGAGTTCGAAGGATCGCAAGGCTTATCTCTCCGATGCCGATGCGATTTTCCCGGGTCTCTTTATCCCGGCGACGAACCCGGCTGATGCTGGTGCCATGGTGAGCCAGGCCGCATTCCACAAGGTTTCCGGTACCTATCTTGGAACGTCTGGATGGAATGGCCGTGAACTTTTGATTCAAGGCAAGAAGCTTGTGGAAGGTTCTTATTTCAGCGTCCCGGATAACGACATGAACAAGGACAAGTCTCCCTACACCCAGTTCGTGAAGGACTTTTCGGCTCGTTGGGGTGTTGAACCTGGTGAAGACAAAGTCAGTGGCTTGAGCTACGACGCTGCAAATGTCATCTTTACTTCGCTCGCCGCTATCGACGGTAAGCAGGACGACTTGACGCACTACATCAATGCGACCAAGGATTTCAAGGGCATCTACGGCAATATCAAGTTCCGCCGTGGTGCAAACGCCAACACGAAAATCATAACCGTGAACAAGGGCAAATTCGAAATCGTGACGACCTGTGACAGGCAGGATGCGGCGGCTAAGGAAGCGAAGGCCAAGAAAAAGAAGTAAATCGAATTTTTGATTTTGGGTTATATATGTCCGTTGCGATGCAAGATGTGATGAAACAGTCCGGGGTGGCTTTTGGTACGAGCGGTGCCCGCGGTCTCGTGAGCGCTATGACTGACCGTGTGTGCTATGTATATGCACGTTCCTTTATCAAGTACTGCGAAGCGTCTTACAAGTGCGAACGCACGATTGCGATTGCGGGTGACTTGCGTCCGAGTACGGAACGCATCTTGAAGTCGCTCGTGCAGGCTGGCGCCGATGCGAACTGGAAGGTGATTTACTGCGGCCGCATCCCGAGCCCGGCTATTGCGATGTACGGCATCGACAAGCATTTGCCGACCATCATGGTGACTGGCAGCCACATTCCGGCAGACCGTAACGGTATCAAGTTCAACCATCCGAATGGCGAAATCACGAAAGCCGACGAACAGGGAATCGTTTCGCAGTCGGTGGATTTTGACGAAGCGCTTTTTGACGACAAGGGCATGCTGAAGGCGGCGCCGGAACTCCCGGCGGTTGAAACGGAAGCCGAAGAAAATTACTGCAAGCGTTATCCGGACTTTTTTGGTAGCGACGCTTTGCACGGACTCACGATTGGAGTTTATCAACATTCCGCTGTAGGCCGCGACATTGTCGTGCGCGTTCTTGAAAGCCTCGGTGCGACGGTCAAGCCGTTTGGCCGTAGCGATGTCTTTGTGCCGGTCGATACCGAAGCTATCCGCAAGGAAGACGAAGAACTCGCCCGCGAATTTACGCATAAGGATTACGTGGATGCCGTGTTCAGCACTGACGGCGATTCGGACCGCCCGCTTTTGGCTGACGACGTGGGCATGTGGCTCCGTGGCGACGTGCTTGGCATTTTGGCCGCACAGTCTCTTGGCATCAAGCGCATTGCAACTCCGGTGAGCTGCAATACTTCGCTTGAAAAGTCCGGTAGCTTTGAAAAGATTTGCCGTACGCGCATTGGTAGCCCGTATGTGATTGCCGGCATGGAAAGCCTGGTGGATGCAAACGACAAGAGCCTCACGGTTGCAGGTTACGAAGCGAATGGCGGCTTCTTGCTCGAGACGGATTTGACGCTCGATGGCCGCACGCTCAAGGCACTCCCGACGCGTGACGCGCTCCTCCCGATGATTGCCGTGATGGTGATGGTCCGCAAGGAACGTATGTGCGTTGTGGATTTGCTCCGCAAGTTGCCGAAGCGCTTTACCGTGAGCGACCGCCTCAAGGAATTCCCGACCGAAAAGTCGAAGGCGAAGCTCGCTGAAATCCGCGAAAAAAATCTCGGCGAAAAGCTGTTCGGCGCTCTCGCTGCAAAGCCATCGAAGTTTGCGAAGGACAAGACGTTCCAGGGCAAGATGGTTTCGTTGAATGAAGTCGATGGCTACCGCATGGAATTCGATTCAGGCGACATCATCCACTTGCGTCCGAGCGGTAACGCTCCGGAATTCCGCTGCTACGTGGAAACCGAAGGCAAGGAACGCAGTGCGGAACTTCTCGCCGATTGCCTCAAGATTATGGAAGGCTGGCGGAAGTAGTATTCTTTGGATTGTCATCCCCGACTTTGTTCGGGGATCTCCTTTTTTCGAGTGTGAGGTGTTTCGCTCAGAGGCGAACATGACAAAATGAAAGGAATGCTATGATGTTTCCTTCCTACTTCCTACTTCCTGCTTCCTACTTTTTAGTATCTTATACCTCGTATGTTTAAAAAGTTTATTGCGCTCGCACTTGCTGTTGGTTCCTTTGCGTTTGCCGGGGAGTATTGGCATTTGGATCCGGGCGGTGTGACGATGAAGTTTTTGTCGATGCCAGTTGCGCCGCGTGCTGCGGCTCTTTCGGGTGCTGGCGTCGCTGATCCGGGGCGAGTCTCCGAAGTTTCACGTAATCCGCTTGCGATGAGCGTCGCAAAAGATGCGGAATTTGGACTCAGCCAGGTTATTTTTGGCGAAGGCGGTGCCGACAACTTTGTTTCGGCATATTACGGACTGCCTCTTGCGGATAAGTTTACTCTTGCATTCGCAGTCGATTTCTTGGGTTATGATGACATCGAAGGTCGTGACGAGAACGGTCTCAAGACTTCGGAATATGGTTCTTATGCCTGGTCGCTTTTGGCTGGTTTCGGTAGCCGGTCGAAGATTTTCAACTGGGCGGCTTCAATGCGTTTTGCAACGCAGACCATCGATGACGAAACGGGTTTCCTGTTTACGTTCGATGCGGGTGGTTCTTTCCGCGTGAATCAGTACCTCGCGTTTGGTGCGAACTTTACGAATCTCGGTTTCGCAAGCAAGTACGAAGACGAGAAGGAAGCGGCTCCGCTTGCGCTCCAAGCTGGCGTGACCGGGTTCATTCCGATTCTTGACCGCTGGATGATTCATTTGTCTGTAGATGCGTACCGCCGTGCCGATACGAAGGCGCAGCTTTTGTTCGGCGGTGAGGTGGTCTATTTTGACATGCTTTCGTTCCGCATGGGTTATGCGATTCGCCCTGATACTGAAAATGCCATCAGCGGCGGTCTCGGCGTGACGTTTGGCATGGTCGTGTTCGATTACGCTTACAGCCCGCGCCCGGCGTTCGAAGGTGGCAACCACTATATCGCTGTTGGTGTGAAGTTCTAGGCTGACGTACGTTCTGCCAAGTTTTTGCACGAGTTCCATTGTTGGAATTCGTGTTTTTTTATTTGGTAGCACAGACAGCCGCGACTGATTCTCAAGGCTTTGGCGGCGCGGCTCTTGTTTCCTCCATTGTCGTTGAGTGCTTTTTGAATAAATGACCAGCTTGGCGCCGATGCACGGTTGGTACAGTACATGTTGTATTCGGTTATATCGCTTACCGACTTTTCCGAAAATTCTTCGGAGAGAATTTCTTCGAGCGAAATGTCGTGCTGCATCAAGAGCGCGTAACGCTGGAGTACGTTTTTCAGTTGGCGGATGTTGCCCGGCCATTTGTATTTGGAAAGCGCCTTGATTTCCCTGTTGCGTAGCGCGAATTGTTCTGCGAAAGTCCTTGCCGTGACGTCGTTCCACACGGCTGATGCAATTTCGGCGAAATCGTCCCTGTCCCTGAGCGGTGGAATCACGATGGGGAAGGCGTTCAGCCTGAAAAAGAGATCCTTGCGGAAATTACCATCATTGATTTCGTTTTGCAAGTCTCTGTTCGTTGCGCATATAAGCCTAAAATTCACAGGTTCGCTTTGCGTGGCCCCGAGCGGGAGCACGGAATGTTCTTGCAAAATGCGCAAAAGTTTACTCTGCATGTCGAGCGGCATTTCGCCGATTTCGTCCAAAAAGAGCGTGCCGCCATTTGCCGCCTGCACGATGCCCTGATGGTCGTTGGAAGCTCCGGTGTAAGAACCTTTCTTGGCACCTTCCAGAAGGCTCTCGGCGAGATTCCTTGCGATGGCTCCGCAGTTGAGCGCAATGAACGGCCCCTCGCTTCGTGGGCTGTGCTTGTGTATAAATCTAGCGGCGACCTCCTTGCCGCTGCCTGATTCCCCCAGCAAGAGCACCGAGATGTCGGAGCTTGCCGCAATACGTAACATGGATTCGTGTCTGTTCATAAAGCCTCTATACTATACACGCTTTTTTCGAGACTTTTGTGGGCAACAGCACGAATAATTTACATTCGCACCTGTTTTTTTTACAATTTTGTCTTGAATGTTATTAACTTTATCTCCATAGAGAGGAAATGATGATGAATAAAGTTTGGGTTCTGCTATTCGCCTTGGTTGCTATGGTAAATGCGGCCGACACTCTGTCTTTCGTGATACATGCCGACCAGAATGGTGGAACAGGATTGAAGTATGAGTACAAAAATTGTACTGCTACAAAGTGCATTCTTTTTTGGCAGGATTCTATAAAGCGTGATGGCTATATTTTTCAGGGATGGACGTTGCAAAAAGACGCCCTTGATACCTTCTATGTGGCGGGGGCTAGAATAGAACTGCCTTCTGTTACAGAAGGCGATACCGTAACCTTTTATGCAAAATGGTTTGAAGTCAAAAAGCCGAAGAAGGTGAATGGATGCTACCAGATTGCCAATGTCAACGAACTTTACGGATTGGCCTACACTGTAAACGGGCAAGACCATTTTGACGAAGATAATAATGTATGCGCAGAACTGACCGCAGACATTGTGGTGAACAAGAAGGTTTTGAATTCCAAGGATTCATTGGGTGCTGACGCGGAACGTCTGTTGCGATGGGTTCCCATAGGTGAGTCTTATCATCCGTTTTCGGGGCGAATCAACGGAAAGGGCCATACTATTAGTGGCTTGTATTTTGACAACTTTCAGCAAAGCCATGTGGCACTTGTGGGTTACGCCAAAGACAGTGCTATCATTGATAGTTTGGGTATAGTTGATTCTTATTTTGTTGGCGAAAATGATATTGCCGGTCTTGTGGGCGGCACAAGTACACGTACGAAGATCGCTATCAGCAATTCTTATGTTCACATGACCATTAAAGGAAATATGGCTGGTGGCCTTGTCGGCATGGTGTGGGATTCGTCTTCTGTTTCCGTAAGCCATTCCCATTATTCAGGCTTGTTAACTCATTATAAAAAAGTTTCTGAACTGGGTGGTTTGATTGAATGTGTCGGGCCAAGGTCTGTGGTAAAGATTTATGACTCCTACAATGAGGGTAATATCTATACGTTTTATCACGAAATTCTCAGTGATTCTGTTATCGTGGGTGGCCTTGTAGGTCTTGTGGGAAAAAACAGTGATATATTTACCCCTAATGAAAAAGACATTGACACGTTGATTATCGAAAACAGTTATAATAAGGCCCCGCTTGAAAGCAGTGGCGAGGCTGGAGGCCTTGTCGGCAGGCTCTTTAGCAAATATAGCGTTATCAAAAATTCGTACAATACGGGTGAATTGAACGGCCTGACGTCTGTTGGCGGGCTTGTTGAATATATGAGCGGGACGATGGTAATGTCGAATTCCTATAATAGCGGTGCGCTTCGGGGTGGTGAAAAAGTTGCCGGGCTAGTTGCTCGTATAGAGGACTCCGACCTGAATATTTCTACCTCGTATAATACCGGCAATGTGGTTGCTTTTGACAGGGGTTACGTGGGCGCAAGCGGTCTTATTGGAATCCTGAGCGAAAGTAAAGTGAAGGTCGCCAATTCGTACAATCAAGGTTCAGTACAAGAAGAATATGGAGAGCATACGGTTAAAGGTGCAGGATTGATAAAAACCCAGAATGTGGGGGTTTCTTTCAAAAATTCTTATACTGTAGGCAGTGCCTTGGCTTACGATGCGCTGCTGACTTGCCAAAATTGCGAGTTTCCTGACATGTTCGAAAATGTCTTTTACGAAACTTTGACGGCTGATGATTCTGTGGTAGTACATTCTCCGGAAGATTTTGCGAACGGTACAATTGCAACCCAGTTACACGATTTCCGCAGTGAAAGTGTGGACGGCCAAGTATGGGGTCAGAAGGTTGGCGTGGATCCGTACCCGGTCTTGAATGGAGCCGGCGTCGAAGGCTATGACCCCGGAAAAAGCTCTATAAGTGCCATGAAAAATCCGGCTCAAAAGGCGAAATTTGGCATTTATGACGTTAAGGGTCGTGTCGTTCCGAATACGAACCCTAGACATCATTTCAGAAATATTCTATTTTTGCCCGCGCGATAGAATTTCCTATCGCAGACATAGACAAATCATAAACCAAGGCGACCGATAAAAATTGCTTTGATTTGAAAATTTGAGCGAGACCGAGTGCAGGCAGGAACGAAAAGTGGTGAATACTGGAAGTCTTTACCACTTTGAGTGACGACAACTATAAAAGGTGAACGTCGCGCCCATGCTTGCATGGGCATGACTGAGCCGTATAGTTGGCATGAATATGCAACCTGCACGATGTGTCGTAGCCAAATTTTTGAGAATGAATTTTTAGAGGGCGCCTAAAAGTGGCTGGCCAGATGGGTAGGCTTGGGCACGACGGTCGTGAGGAAAGCGACTGCGCTCGAAGCTGAGAGGTTTGGTGGCCCGAAAG
>Ga0310697_10000822_pt1 | contig 39385 bp, 30 predicted proteins | sample 172DNAGHGlowgp2_FD_203883 | JGI IMG/M metagenome (GOLD analysis project Ga0310697, IMG submission 203883) | Sheep rumen microbial communities from Palmerston North, Manawatu-Wanganui, New Zealand - 1728 DNA GHGlow gp2 (v2) (version 2) | ecosystem: Host-associated > Mammals > Digestive system >...
CACGCGCCGATGGTACTGCACCGCAAAGTGGGAGAGTAGGTCGCCGCCGTCTTAGAGAGGTTCTCCCCGCTGGTTCGCCAGCGGGGAGAACTGTTTTTTATATTATTATCTAGTCTAGATCATCTAGAAAGTCTAGTAAGTCTAGATATTCTAGAAAGTCTAGTTAATCTAGATATTCTAGACTATCTAGTTAGCCTCCGGCATCTATCCTCCATAATTGTATCATATTAAAAAGCAAAAGATACATTTGTAAAACCTCGGATGTGGATTCCTTTGTATATTTGTAGCGTAATTGCATTACAAGTATAGATGTTTATCAATTTTAATGTATCAATAATATGAAATCATTTATGTTTTCTTTGTTCGTGTTCTTCGGATTTGTGAATGCGAACGCTCAATTTGGTGGCTTTGGAGGTTTTCAGCAAGCTGCTGAACTGCAAACTTCTGAACAGTGGAAAGATGTCAATTATGCCGGGGATGATCAAGCCTACCATACTTGCGACATCTATCTTCCGAAACAAGAGGCGAAATCTTATCCCGTAGTCATACATGTCTACGGTAGTGCTTGGTTCAGCAACAGCAGCAAAGGTGCTGCCGACCTGGGCACTATCGTGAAAGCACTTCTCGACAATGGCTTTGCTGTCGTATGTCCTAACCACCGCTCCAGTATGGACGCTCAGTGGCCTGCTCAAATTCATGATATCAGAGCTGTCGTGCGTTTCGTTCGTGGAGAGGCTGCCAAATATAAGTTCGACACTTCGTTCATTGCAACCAGTGGATTCTCTTCTGGCGGACACCTTGCTTCCATCACTGCCACAACAAGCGGAACAAAAAAGGAAACGGTGGGTTCAGTTACTGTCGATTTGGAAGGTAATGTCGGTAACTACTTGAACCAAAGCAGTACCGTGAACGCTGCTTGTGATTGGTCTGGACCAATCGACCTCACCGCTATGGATTGCGGCGACCACATGCAGATGGGCGACCGTAGTCCCGAAGATGTACTTCTTGGCTCCAAACTTTCAGAGGAACCTGACAAGTATCGCAGCCTCAGTGCTACTACCTATGTGGATAAAAACGACCCTCCTGTCATCATCTTCCACGGTGAGAAAGACAACGTGGTGCCTTGTTGCCAAGGAAGGAAATTCTTTGAGGCCCTGAAGGCTGCTGGAGTGAAGACGGAAGCCACTTTTGTACCTGAAGGTGGACATGGTATGGGAATGTATTCTGAAGAGAACCTCGCCAAGATGGTCGCTTTCCTTAAGAATGCAATGTCCACTAAAAAGTAGATGCTTTATTCAAATGTAAGAATATCAACACATTATAACCTCTTATTAATATGAAAAAACTATTATTCTTATTGCCGTTGTTGGCATTGTTGGGTTGCAACCCAAATGAAAAGGAGGGTAACAATCCTGTCCTGACTGTAGAGGGCGGACAAATCCAAGGCGTCAGGGCCGAGAATCCTGGTGTGTATGTCTATCGTGGCATCCCTTACGCTGCACCTCCAATTGGCGAATTGCGCTGGAAAGCGCCACAGCCTGTAGTGGCATGGGACAGTGTGCGCATTTGCGACAAGTTTGGACATCCTGGTTATCAGGCCGTTCATTATCCCGGTTTTTATGCATCTGAATGGGGATATGGCGACGAAGCTCCTTATAGCGAGGACTGCCTCTACCTGAACGTCTGGACAAAGGCCCCTGGCCAGGTCGATAAGAAACTGCCTGTGGCACTTTGGATTCATGGTGGCGGTTATCGCGAAGGATGGGGGTCCGAACCCGAGTTCGATGGACAGGAATGGGCATCGAAAGATGTTGTCCTTGTCAGCATCAACTATCGCTTGGGCATTTTCGGTTTCATGACCTATCCAGAACTGTCTGCTGAAAGTCCTAACCATGTCAGTGGCAACTATGGCATTCTTGACCAAATACAATCCCTCAAGTGGATAAAAGAGAATATTGCACAGTTTGGCGGAGACCCCGATAATGTGACTATCTTCGGACAGAGCGCCGGAGCTGGTAGTGTACGTACGCTCTGCGAGAGCCCGCTTGCACGAGGACTGTTCCATAAGGCTGTCATCATGAGCGGTGGAGGTATCAATGTACCTCCAAAAGACGGAGAGGAAGCCAAACCTGCTACGCCAATGAATAGGTTCTTCACCTACAACCCCACTCTGGCTGAGAGCGAGGCCGAGACGAAGAAAGTAATGGACTGGGCTGGACTCACTGACTTGCAGAAATTACGCACCGCTTCAACCGAAATCCTTTATACACTTCCTCAGATTTACAACATGGTCACAAAGAATGACGTGTTCTTGATGCAACGTCCCATCATCGATGGTTATGTCTCACTGAAAAACTTTGATGAAGCAACAAGAGAGGGAAGCATCGCCGACGTTCCTTATATGATTGGATACACACTCAACGACATGGGCTCGATGGGACCCGGCATAGCTGAGTTCTGCAAAGTGCGGCAGGAGAAAGGCGGAAAAGCATGGGCATACGAATTTGCACGTCCACTGCCCGACGATGGCAAACATCCTGAAATCACCAACCGACTGAAAGGTGCTTTCCATAGCAGCGACCTCTGGTTCGTCTTCAAGAGCCTCAAGCATTGCTGGAGACCTTGGACAAAAGGTGACTGGGACCTCGCGGAGAAGATGCTGACTGCCTGGACCAATTTTGCCAAGTACAGCGACCCCAACGGAGAAGGAGAAGGATTGGGATGGAATCCTTGCACCAACGAGGCACCCCAGTTCATGCGTTTCAAACTCGACGATAAGGATGCAGAAGCCTCTGATATGGGCGACTTTATTCTTCCACAATAAAACCGCTGTCTTACAATGATTAAAAGAACTGTTGTCTTTGTCGCAATTGTGGCACTTTGCCAACTGGCGGTGGCTCAGCCCTGGACTAAGGGAGCCTTCGAAACGGGACAGTACCGCAACTTGTTTGTGGAGATGGGGTATGAACCCGCTGCTGTCGAAGCTAAACTCAAAGAGGTGTTCAACGACGTCTTCCACGGACCTAACAAGGTCTATTTCGAAGTGGGCGACACCATGGCCTATGTCTCTGACATCAAGAACCACGATGTCCGTACCGAAGGCATGTCCTATGGAATGATGATTGCCGTCCAGTTGGGAGAGAAGGATATCTTCGACCGCTTGTGGAGATGGAGCAAGAAGTATATGCAGCATCAGGATGGACCTCACAAAGGCTATTTTGCATGGAGCCTAAAGACTGATGGAACACGGAATTCTGATGGCGCTGCCAGCGATGGAGAACTCTACTTCATCACGGCTCTTGTCTTTGCTTCCAACAGATGGGGAAATGACACTGGCATCAACTACAAGGCTGAAGCACGCAACATCTTGGATTGTGTCCAACCACGTGAACTGCCACAAAATCCGAATGCTCCTGCCTTCGGCGGATTCGGACAACAGCAGAGAGGACCACAAAAGGCGTTTCTCATCGACCCGGAAACCAAACTCATTACATTCACCCCTGAAGGATTCGGACAACGCTACACCGACCCCTCCTACCACATACCGGCTTTCTATGAGGTATGGGCGCGATGGGCCGACGATGGACGTGCCGAGCATTGGATGGAGTGTGCAGCGAAGTCGCGTGAGTTCCTCCACAAAGCCATTCATCCCGAAACTGGCCTTAATCCCGATATGTGTGGCTACGACGGCTCACTGATGCAAGGTTTCGGAGGAAGGCGCAATGGAGGCAACAATTTCCGTTACGACTCCTGGCGTGTGCCGATGAACATCACGCTCGATTATGAATGGAGCTGCGCCGACGGCGAGTGGCAACGACAGTATGGGGAGCGCATACAGAACTTCTTCTATGCGCAGGGGGTTGACAAATTTGTGGACCAGTACCGCGTGGATGGCACCTTGCCTGAAGACAATGAGATACTCGGGGCTGGTGGCTTCCGAAAGCTGCGCCACAGCATCGGACTGGTGGCTACAACTGCCGCTGCGTCTTTGTTGTGCAGCCATGAGAAGAGCCGTGAGTTTGTGGACGCGTTATGGAACGCCAAGCATGAACCTTTCGAAGACGGCTATTTCGATGCTTACTATGACGGGTTGCTCCGATTGTTTGCTTTTATGCACCTCAGTGGACACTACCGCGTCATTACACCAGCCGTAGGAACTTCACCTGATGGACGGCTCTCTGTTAGGCTGTTTGGAAACAATGGACTGACCTTGTGCTACGACGGCAAGTCTGTCATCGATATTCCTTGTTTGGGCTACAAGGGAAATGACCAAATGAAATTGACTTTCTCCCGTCGTCTGAATGAGGATTATAAGATGATAAGCGGCAAACGCATCCATTGCACCAATGAAGCCAATGAGTACAGAACGGACGGTGGAATAACGGTGCGGATTTACAACGACGGACTGGCGTTCCGCTGTGAGCCCAATTCACAATCGGCTGCCGAACCTGAATATTTCATTCCAGAGGGTACACGACGCTGGATGCAACAGTGGACAGACAGTTACGAGGGATTCTTCCCGCTCAGCACAACCTTCAAGGTTAAGCCTGTGCCAAGTTATAGCGGAATATCTAAGTCGGCCGATGGATGGAACAACAGATGGGGGTATCCCGCATTGCTTGAACCGTCAGAAGGACTGTATTGTCTCATCACTGAGGCGAATATCGGAAAGGGACAGAGTGCATCCTGCCTCTTTAACGATGGCGAGTGTTTCAGGGTAGTGAAGGACAAGGAGAACGCACCCTCAACCGACAAACCATCGCCATGGCGTCTTGTCATCGCTGGACCGCTCAACAAGGTGGTTGAATCAACGTTGGTCACTGACGTTTCTGAACCAAGCAAACTGAAAGACACCAAATGGATTAAGCCAGGTGTGGTCTCATGGGTTTACTGGGCTTACAACCATGGCAGCAACGACTACAACATCATCAAGAAGTATGTGGATTTAGCTGAAGCGCTCAAACTACCATACGTGCTCATCGATGCCGAATGGGACCAGATGAAGGATGGCAAGACCATAGAGGACGCCATCGCATACGCCAAGTCGAAGAAGGTGCGCCCACTGATTTGGTACAACTCGAGTGTGGGATGGGTTGACGGCGCTCCTACACCAAAATTCCGATTGAACAAACCTGAGGATCGCGAACGTGAGTTTGCTTGGTGCGAGAAATTAGGCGTGGCGGGAGTGAAAATCGATTTCTTCAGTGGTGACAACCAGCAAAACATGGATTATTGCATCGACCTGCTGGAGAGTGCGGCACGACACCATCTGCTCGTGAATTTCCATGGAGCCACTATTCCACGTGGATGGCAACGAACTTACCCCAACTTGCTATCCACTGAGGGCGTTTATGGCGCGGAATGGTACAACAATGTGGCTACTTTTACCGCAAAAGCGGCTGCACACAATGCCACTCTGCCTTTCACTCGGAATGTGATTGGACCCATGGACTACACGCCTTGCGCATTCTCCGACTCACAACACCCTCACATCACTACACATGCACATGAACTGGCGCTGACTGTGCTCTTCGAAAGCGGACTGCAACATCTGGCTGACCGACCGGAGAGTTTCCTGGCACAACCTCAAGAGGTGAAGAACTTCCTTGGCCAGTTGCCAACTGTCTGGGACGAGACACGCCTTGTAGGGGGTACACCTGCCGAATATACTGTGATAGCACGTCGCAGTGGAAAGACATGGTACATTGCTGGCATCAATGGAACGGATAACAACAAGACCATCGAACTTGACCTCGGTTTCATTCAGCGTTATCGTTCCATATCGCTCTTTGCCGATAGCGGTACAGCCGACAACCCTTGGCGTATCAGCAAGGTCAACGCGCTGCCGAAATCTATCGACTGTTTGCCTCGAGGTGGATTCATCCTTGTGGTCACCTTTTGATTCTACGGGTAAACATGAAGAAAGCACCTGTCCACAATAATGGGCAGGTGCTTTCTTTATTATAATGATAATCTCTGATTACTTCTGAAGGTACTTGCGTCCCTTGACAATCACGATTCCCTTGTAGGAAGCATCAACGGGTTGACCGGCGAGATTGTAACGCATGACGTTCTGGTTGATGTCAGTATCCACCTTTTTCACACCTGTGGCTTGAGGAACTTTCAGTTCCACCTTAGTCAGGGTGAAGCCTAAGCCCTGGAAACGAAGGCCATTGGCTTTCAGGAAATCAAGAGCGCTCTGAGTGGAGATGACGCCTTCGAAATGACTGTCATCCTTACTGATGGTGTTCTGGATGTCAGCGAAGTCTGACCAGTCGTTGATGTTCTTGAAAATGGGGTTGTAGTCTGCTTTCACGTCCTTCACTGAGCAGTAAATGATATCACCTACTTCTGCCACGTCGAAATACTTGGCGTCGATAGTCGATGAAACACCCCAACCATCATAGACGAGGTCGCCTTCCCAAAGGGTCAACGAACCACCTGCATCAGGACGGATGGGAACATCACCGCCATCTGCCACATACTCGGCTGTGGTGCCGAAATAGATGCCTTCTACTGTAACCGAAGCAGTGCCTGACTGACCCTGAATGGTAATCTGCTGAACATGCTGGCTGTACACATCGCCGATACCTACACCGTCTGTCTCGGCATTACCTTTCACCATGACGGTTTTCTTGTCTATCTTGATACCAACAATGCCTGAACCTTCCATGGCAGATGTCGTGGAAGCAAAAACTGGTCCCCAGTCTGCATTGTACATCCATTCGTCATAGGTGATGCCGAAATTGGGAGTACCTGTGGCATTAGTGAACTTAATCCACACGTAGTCGAACTCCGACATGTCACGGCCGATGTAGATGGCACCACCTTTATAGCCACTGCCCATGTTCAGTGTGTTGCCTTCAATGGTACAGTTGTCCCAAATGGCAAACTGGCTGAAGTCGATTTCTTCCTTGGCATTTACATTCAATGCCATGAAAGCTACTGTCAAAAGAGTAAAAAATTTTTTCATACGCATTTTGTTTTAGTTAATGATTTGAAGATTGATGATTAATCGAAATGTTTATTCGGATATCTGGGCAAAAGTATTAATTATTTCTGATAAATAATTGTAGTTTTTCAGCAAAAAAACACTTTTTCCTTGCTTATAATACATTTTGTACATGCATTTATTCATTTTTGGAAGATAGGACGATACATCATCCCATGATGAAACTATATGATTTCATCCTGCAATGTAAGTTCTCTTCGCTAGCGCACGGATAAGAAATTCTGTAACCATAGAAAAAAGAGCGTGGAGATAACCCCACGCTCTTTGCTAGTTTCTGACACGAAACTCGTGTCACTATTTGTCGTCTTTCTTACTTCACGAGAACTTTCTTTGTCACGCTGTTGCCCTTGGCATCGTAGTACTTCACGATGTTGATACCCTTCTGGGCAGCACCAGTGCGAACACCGCTGACAGTGAAGATTTCCTTGCGAACTGCGTTGAGCTCAACGTCAGCCTTCATTTCCTCGATGCTTGTAGCATAGTCGAAACCTGGCAGAGGAGCTACGAAGAAGAGGCGAGCGTTGCCTACCTGAGAAGTGCCAGTCCAGAAGTCTGTTGGGTTACCGTTAGTGTCGATAGCCTTGCCTGAAACGTATTTCTCGTGAACACCGAAGGTGAGTGAACCTTCTTTCACCTGGATGTCGCTGATTACACCTACAGGGCTTGAACTTGCACCTGCTGCGCGGTATGGACGGATGAGTTTAGCATCGTCGCCATCACCCTGAGCGTAGGAGTACATATCCCACTCACCAGTCTCGTCGTTCTGAGCGTTGTAGCCATAGCCGTTGATAGGCTTGCAGTTGTCAGGAGTACGAGTGTCCAATTCCACTGCGTAGATACCTACTGGGAGGTCTACGAGAGTCTGAGACATGTCGTAGTTGTTGTTACCATAGCTGTTGATACCGCTTGACATCACATATTCAATCTCTGTTGGAGCGTTGCCAGCGAAACCAGGAGTTGTGCCTGTGATGGTCCAGCCTGGGAAGCCTTCTTTGCCAAACTCACGATAGAACTTAGGATTCTGGATAGCACCAGTGAGCTCGATGCCCTTCACTACGAGAGAGTCTTGAACGATGTTGTCGAAGAGCTCTGTCATGTAGTCTTCGCCGAACTCGTTGTTGATGATGAGTTCATAGATGCGGTACTTGTTGAGCACGTTGAGTGCGTTGGCTACTTCGCGGTCGTCGGTTACTGCATTGAAGGCGGCGTTGAGTTCTTCCTCACCGTTTGTACCAATGATACCGGCGGTCTGGGTGGCTTTGTAAATACCCCAAGTGAGCAGGTCGGAGCATCCCTTCACCTTGCCGAGTTGAGCGGAGGCGTTGGTGAGTTTCGGAGCGAGCTCTGAAAGAATGTCGTCAGCGAGGTCGGATGGGTTGGTCTTGCCATACTCGTTCATGATGCTGCTGGCTGTCTGGTAGGCCTCTGTATTCTCATACTTGGTCTCCTGGAGCTCTGCCATAGCGATTTCTGCCTCAACCAATGCGATGTTGAAGTCGTCGATGTTCTTCATACGTGCGGAGAGGGCTGCTGCCAACTCTTCGAGTTTGGCGATTTCTGCCATTACCTCAGAAGGAGCGGTATAACCACCGGCCTCTGCGGTCTTGATTTCGTTGCTGAGAGCGTTCTTGGTGTCGCCGTTATATGCTGGGTCTGCTGCATCTTCGAGAGCGGCCTTTGCAATTTCAATGGCTTCGTTGAGCTTCTGCTTGTAGAAAGCGGCCTTAGAAGGCATGGTGATTACCTTGAGGTCGGCGAGAAGGAACTCCTGCCATTGTGCCTCTTGGGCAGTGAAGCGCATCACGTAGTAACCTTCCCTTGGAACGGTGAAGTCGGTGACACAAACCACAGAACCCTTGACATTGCCTGTTGCACCATTTACGTTTGGTGCGGCAAGGAAGTTGTTGAACTCTGCATAGACATTGCCTTCGAGGTCTTCAATGGTGAAGGAGAATATTGGCTCACCTTTCCATGCTGCCATCAAGAACTTCACTTGATATTTCCGAGCTTGGAGTCTGAAGGTGATATCCTCGGGCATCTCTGGGTCGAAAGTGCCGTCTGCCATCTTGTAGTCCTTTACCTGCTCACCGAAAGTACACCAACCTTCGTTGGTTCCACGGGTGCCCCAGTACATAGCCTTGGTGAAGTCACCGCTGAAGCCTGCGTACAGACGGGTACCACCACCACCTGGTCGGCCTCCCCATCCATAGTTGAACTGGCTTCCGTCGTCGTTGAAACCATAGAGGTGATAACCTGCTTCATTGAAAGTCACCCAACCTACAGGAATGCAATCTGTGGGCTCGTTTGCAAAGTTGGAGTCATAAACCACCTCGGAAAGAGATGTGTCTGTGTCTTTACCTATCTGGAGGGTAATCTTCTGGTCGTTGATGGATGACTCACCGAAGGTGCTGGCGATGCCAGAAACAATGATGTCGTATTCACCATCGGCAAGTGTTACAGGAACAATCAGTGTCTTGCCGTCTTCAGAAACGCTGATACCAGTGGTCAAGTCTGTGGTTTTGCCGTTGAAGCTCAACACTACAGAAGTGGAACTGATGTCAATGGGCCTGTTGTAAGTGAAGGTCACCTGCTTCAGAGTGGCACCGTCAAGTTCGAACGACTCGTTCTCAGGATTAGTGCTGACAAGTTCAGGAGCTGTCCATGCCTCGGCGATTTCCTCGATTCTGCCGTTGAATTCGGCTGTTTCATTCGAGAAGGCCAGCAATACCATCTCGCTTTCCACGTCTGTGGAAGGACGACGGTCTGTGTTGTACTGGAGAGGGCAGTCGGCGGATGGAGTGAATGTTACCTTCACGTCATCGTCTGGCTTCATCTCAAACGAGTCATCCTCAAAGAAGATGTAGAGATAGCCATCGGCCTTGCCTTCAACATAGTCGGCTTTAACCTCTGTGCCGTTCACTGTCACCTTCATGCAAGAGGGGTCAAGGGCTACAATGCCGTTGTCTGCTGCCTTGGCCAACTCGTCGATGTTGGTGGGATAACCGAAGTCCACGCGGATAGCATATTCGTTGAAGTCGATGCCGGCGATTGTGGCCTTTTCCAACACGATGTCGTCAAGATAGTAGAGACCAGGGTTGTAGAGGTTGATGGTGATGAAATACTGGTCAGCGAAAGCGGTCATGCCGTCGCTGTAGAAGATGGTGTCACCTTCCTCTGTGATTTCCTTGATGTTCTTGTTGTAGTTCGAGAACACTGCGTCCTGAGTGGCCTTGTCGGTGAAGAATGTCACGTTGCGGATGTGGCGCCAGTCACCTGTCATGCCACTGGTGTAGTTGTAGTAGTACTCAGTACCGGAAGGAGAGACGATAGGAGCCTCAACCTGCTCGAAACCGATGGACAGGGTGTTCTTGATGGATGTGAAGCCTGACTCGTTTTCATCAGTGAGGTAATCGGGCTCGGCTTTCACCCAATAAGAGATACGGTAGCTGGTAGCTGGCTCAAGGGAGATGTTGCGGATTTTGAAACCACGGTCCCATGGGTTGCCACGATAGCTACTTGTGTTGTTCACCTCCAAAGCGGCGTCGCCGGAGTGTGCGTCTGGACAGGTCTCGTCCCAAACGTCGCCTGCCTGAAGGTTGATGTGGTCGGCAAAGAAGCCTGCGAACTGAGCGGAATCCTTAGTGGTGTACACACCCTTGGATTCGTTTGCTTCAAAGCCAATCTTCAGCACCTGCTGTGCACTGGCGCTGCCTGCGAGCATCATCAGTGCGGTTGCCAAAAGTAAAGATTTTCTTTTCATAAGCATTGTTTTTAGTGAATATGTTGATGATTTGTTTTGTCGTTTTGTCTCGTGCAACACCTTAATAATTATATTATTGGCGTGAACAAGGCATGATTCAACGGGTGCAAAGTTACTACAGGATTTCCAAGCAAGTATCATTCTTTGTAACATGATTTTCTTTGTTTGAAACATATTCAAATTGGGACTATGGAACTTAAATTTCTCTTAACACTTAACTCTTAATTCTTAACTCTTAATTCTTAATTAAATAGTATCGTCCAGCACGTAAGTGCTTAACTCCCCCTTTAACTCCCCTTTAACTCCCTTTTTAACTCCCCTTTAATAATATCATTCGCTAATTCAGGGTAAATAAATATACCTTAATACTATTTTTCGTTTTTTTATCAAATCTTGTTTGGATACATGGAAAAATATCACTTATTTTGTCGGCGAATGCAGGACAGACGGCAAGGTTCCTTGCATGTTGTGAGTGTTATCTTAATGTTGAAACATGTTGGCTGGCAACGGCTGGCACTAAAACCTTAGATAAATAATGAGAAAGACTATCAACCTGAGAATTTTATTCTTAATAACTATGGCGTTTTCTATGATGAATGTATTTGGACAGAAAAGTTATGAAAGTCTTTGGGGAGAGGTGTCTCAAGCCCGCCAGGAAAGACTGCCCAAGACTGCGCTCGCACGAGTGAATGAAATCATCAACAAGGCTGAAAAAGAAGACAATTTCTGCCAGTTGGTGCAGGCGCAGTTCGTACGCCTCTCACTCAACGAGGAACTTGACCCCGACAGTCTGAAGGGCGACATTGCCAAGATGGAGGAAAGGCTCGCCAAGGCCTCCGACCCCGTGCAGAAAGCCATGCTCTCTGTGCTGCTCGCTTCTACTTACGAGGGCTACAGCTCTTATTTCAATGTGCGTGACGATGACACACAGATTGATGGCGAGAAACGACGGAAGGAACTGCTTGGCCAAGCACTTAACGACATGGATGCCCTTGCCCGTACCAAGACCGACGACTATAAACCCCTTACTGCACTCTATGACGACAGTAAGTATTTCTTCGGCAACGACGTGCTTTCCATGATTACATCCATCGTGCTCTCTTCACGTCTGATGGATGCTGAGGAACGAATGGAGACCCTCAACAAGGTCAAGGACTACTACTCGCACCAAGGACGAACTCTCGAGGCATCTCTGGTGGAGCTGAAATGCATCGCTGTGGAATGTGCCCAGATGCCTTTGAAACTTGCCAGGAAAGAGGGAAGCAAGTACCATGCCCGATATGTGGAACTGGGGGAGAGGCTGAAGCAGATGCGGGCCAACACCACAGACAAAGAACTTCTGGCTGATATCGACATTGTCTATCACGAGTATTACATTCATGATAAAAACGAGGAACTCGACTTCCTCAACAAGGCCATAGCCGAAACCAAAGGCACCAAGCGACAGCAATACCTAAAGCATCTGCTCGATATCTTGATGACGCCCTATGCACGTGCTAATATGGAGTATTACCAGGCACCCTCAGAGCGTATACCCATCACTATCAAGTACACCAATGTGGACCACCTCAATCTAGAAATTAAGAACGCCAAGGGAAAGACGGTCGTGGAGAGACGGCTCAATTACACCAAGAGCGTCTTGGAACAGAGCGACACCATATATGTGGCACTCGGGGTGGGGGATTATTCCGTTTCCCTGACAGGTGGTTTCGAAGACTATTCCATCGCACATGAATTGCATATTGGCACCATCTCCTTGGCCGTGGTGGGCGACCCACAGGATGAGAAGATGATTGTGCATGTGGTGGACAACACGACAGGCGCTCCTGTGCCGCAGTGCAAGGTGGTGAGAATTCTACGGGAGAACCGTTGGGGCAGAAAAGGCGATAAGACGAAGACGGAGACGGCCGTAACCAACGCTAACGGCATAGCCTATTTCAAGCACCCCGACAACAAAGACTTCTCCTACCATACTTTCCAGGCTTTCCGAACGCCGGAAGACAAGTCGCTGGAGGTGGAAGATTGGTTGGGCGTGAATAAAAACGAACCTGACGCAAACTTCAGGACTGTTTATAAGATTTTCACCGACCGCTCCATCTACCGTCCAGGTCAGACCGTCCATGCGACAGTGATGGTTTATACCAAGAATGGCGATAAGGTGAAAGTGGCCGAGAACAGAAAGGGTGTGTTCACGCTAAAGGATGTGAACAGAAGAGTGGTCGATACCGTGAGCGTTTGCACAGATGCCTACGGCATGGCCTCGGCTGATTTCACCATACCGTCCGAGACCGCAGTGCTTGGCAATTACAGGGTGGAGTTCCGCGACGCAATGGCCACCATCAAGGTGGAGGAGTACAAGCGCCCCACCTTCCATGCCGAGATGAAGCCTTACGAGGGTGTATATCAGTTTGGCGACACCATAGAGGCCGTGGGGGTTGCCACATTGTTCTCCGGTGTGCCGGTGCAAAGCGGATTGGTGAAATACACCATCGAGACCTGCAAGACCGACTTCTGGTCGTACTGGAACAGGAACTGGGACTGGCAGGAAGAAGGGGAGGTGGAAACTCAAGAAGACGGTACCTTCACCATACCCGTGTTCTTTGACCCTGAAATGGCAGAAGAAGATGAAGACGAGGACGAAGACGAGGACAATGGTTATTATTGGTATAAGCCCGTCAAATGCGTGATGTTTCGTGTCACCGCCAAAGTGACCAACCTTGCCGGTGAGACCCAGACATGCAGTACCATCTACTATCTCTCGGATGATGAGTTCTCGATTTCCGCAGATTTCCCGTCAGTCATCGACAAGAGCAAGGGTGAAGCGGAATATCATATCTCTGTCTCCAACCTTGAGGGCAGGCCTTTGAAGAAGACGGGACAATACGCCATCGTCAAGGCTACTGACAAAGACAAGGTGGTGGCAGAAGGACAATTCGATACCGATACTCCGTTCGTGTTCCCCTTCGATTTGATGCCTGCTGGCACTTATATTCTGAAGATGACAGCCATTGATTCCAAAGGTAAGAAAGTGGAAGGGCAGACAAGGCCGTTCATCGTCTTCTCGCCCAAGGAGAAGACGATGGAACTCACGGACGACTGGCTGTACTGTGAGGACTACAATATCTCGCCCACCAAGAGCGCTAAGGTTTACTTCGCGCCAAAGGAGAAGGACTACCTCTATATGCACTACTACCTCAAGTCGGAGAACAAGATTGTGGAGTACCGTCCTATCTCTGGCGATGCCGAAATGAAGGTGTTCGACATCAAGTACAAGGAAGAGTATGCCGACGGACTGTCGCTCATGGTCTTCTATGTGAAGGACGGAGTGATGCACAGCAAGAGGATGATGCTCTACCTCCAGCGACCAGAGAAGGAACTCAAGTTGGAGTGGGCTACCTTCCGCGACCGTCTGCGTCCAGGACAGGACGAGGAGTGGGTGCTCAACATCAAACACCCCAACGGCAAACCCGCCAACGCCCACCTGCTGGCTGCCATGTACGATGCGTCGCTCGACAAGATTTATGGCCATTCATGGTCTTTCTGGCTCATTTTCATCCGCAATCTCTCCAACTTCACTTTCTTCGACAGCACCAATGATGCCTTTACCAGCATTTCGCTGTCGAGGAATCTGGGACATCTGCCTGAACACGAATACTACCGTGAGTTCGACAACATGAGGTTCCTGGCTGAGTTCTCAGGGTTCCAGTACTTCTTCGATGTCTGCCGTTCATACTATGGCGGTTTCAGTTTCTACCGACGGATGTACGACGAAGACCTCATGCCACTTGGAAGCGCAATGGTGGAGGAGAGTGCTGCGCCAAGAATGATGAAAGCGGCTGGAGGCCCTATGAAAGAAATTGCAGTGGGTTCACAAAGAGCAAGTAATAACTCCCTTCAGGAGGTGGTCGTGGTGCAGAAAAATGGTCAGGCAAGCGAGGCCGAAGAGCAGGATATTGACAATGTGGATATCCGCTCCGATTTCTCAGAAACAGCCTTTTACCAACCTAACCTCATTGCCGATAAGGATGGCAACGTGAGCATCGCTTTCCACCTGCCCGAGAGCCTCACGGAATGGAAGTTCATGGGATTCGCCAACACCCAGAATATGGACTATGGCCTCATCACTTCCAAAGCCAAGGCGCAAAAGGACTTCATGGTTCAACCCAATATGCCGCGCTTCCTCCGCGACGGCGACAAGGCGAAGATTGCCGCGACGGTCATCAACCAGACCGAAAAGGCTATCAGCGGAACGGCTACCATGCTGCTCACCGATGCTGACACGGGTGAGGAGGTGAAACGGCAGAGCGTGCCTTTCTCGCTTGATGCCAACGCCACAGGTCAAGTGGTCTTCGACTATGACGCCGATGTCAAACATCCGTTGCTTGTCTGCAAGATTGTGGGCGTGGGCGAGGGATTTAGCGACGGAGAGCAGAATTTCCTGCCTGTCCTCGACTCCCGCCAGCGCATCCTCGAGACCATCCCGTTCTATATCGAACAGGGCAGCAAAGACATAGAGGTGAAGGTGCCGCAGAACACCTTCTCTGAGGGCAGCACCGACAAGATGACCCTCGAATACACCGACACACCGGCATGGACGGTGATACAAGCCATCCAAACCCTTGTCACTCCAAATGAGGGCGATGCTTTCACGCTCAGCGCCTCGCTCTACACCAACTCCATCGCTCGCCACTTCGTCGAACGCATGCCTTCCATCCGCACCGTCATCGAGGCTTGGAAGAACGAGTCGCCCGAGCAACTCACCAGTCCTTTGCAGCAGAACGAGGAACTGCGCAACATCGTGCAGCGCGAGACGCCTTGGATGCTATATGCCGACAAGGAGACCGAGAACCGTGCAAGGCTTGTGGAACTCTTCGACGACAACTTGTTGCAGCGCCGTATCAGTCTGGCTGTGGAGAAACTCAAGGACCTGCAGTTCAACACCGGAGCCTGGCCTTGGTTCAAGGGCATGAAAGCCAGCAGCTGGACCACCCTCACCGTGACCGAACATCTTGCGTCGCTCTACCAGCACGGATTGCTTAATGACGAAACCACCAAGATGATGAACAAAGCTCTCGACTGGCTTGACGAGGATGTGCTGACAGATTACAAAGAGCGGCTGAAATATACAAAGAAACCGCTGCCTTCTGAGTTCGACCTGCATTATCTCTATGTCAGCCTCGTCACCAAGCATAAGCACAGTGCGGAGGTGGAGAAGTTGCAGCAGTACTACCTCGACTGCGTGGAGAAGAGCATGAAGAAAGACTATTCCATCTACGGATGGGCGCAGACCGCCATATTGCTCGATGCTGCTGGCCGGGGCAAGTCGGCAGTCGGACTGGTGAAGTCGCTGCGCGAGTATTCAGTGCTCACACCTGGTCAGGGACGTCACTACAACACCGGTCGCGCGCTCTACTCTTGGCGCGACTACAAACTGCCCACTCAGATTGCGGCCATGAAGGCCATGAAGCGCTTCCGCGCTGAATTCAAGGACTCCGACTCTTACCTCCACGACATGCAGCTCTGGCTCATCAGCCAGAAGCAGACGCAGGCATGGGACAATGCGCTCAACACCGTTGACGCTGTCGACCTCCTGCTCAGTGGCGACGAGGCACAGGAAGAGTTCTTCCACGACCCGCAAAGACCCGCAGTGACCATCAACGACAATGCTGTGGATATGGGAGAGATGACACCTGGATTGGGTTACTTCAAGACGGTTGTGCCTTCGACTGAGGTCAAGACCGACAACACCTTGAAGGTGACGAAAGACACACCGGGACTCTCTTGGGGAGCTGTCTATGTGCAATACACTGCCAAGAGCAATGACGTCTCCGATGTCGGCAACGAACTGAAGGTGACGCGCCGTTATCTGGTGGAAACCAAGAACGCCGACGGTACTACCACCATGCGCGACCTGCGTGATGGCGAGAAACTGGAGATTGGGCAGAAGGTGACAGTACGTCTGACCGTCACTGCCGACCGCGACATGGACTTTGTGAGCGTGCGCTGCCAGCGGGCTGCTTGCTTCGAACCGAAGGAACAACTCTCCGGTTATCGTTACAAGTCGGGACAGGGATACTACCAGTCTGTACACGACAGCAACACCGATTATTTCTTCGATATTTTCCGTCGCGGCACCTGCACCCTCGACATGAACCTCGTGGTGGTACGCAGTGGCCATTATCTCGATGGACTGGCCAATGTGCAGTGTGCTTACTCGCCTGGGTTCGCTGGACACAGCCGCGGAACAGCAGTCGATGTGAAGTAAAGGTTTCGAATCCAGAAAATCCAGATCAATCAAATTCATGCAGGCTGACGACACATTCAAGACCATTAGTAAGCCTTCTGAAGGCACGTACACGGAGAAGCGGAGCAAGTTCCTTGCTTTCGCTCTCCCTGTGCGTACCGTCGATGAAGTGAAGGATATCGTCAAGGATTACCAGAAGAAATACTACGACGCCCGTCATGTCTGCTATGCTTACATGCTCGGCCCTGAACGGACGGATTTCCGCTCCAACGACAACGGTGAGCCTTCGGGCACTGCGGGCAAACCCATCCTCGGGCAAATCAACTCTTACGGACTGACGGACATCCTGATTATTGTGGTCCGTTATTTCGGTGGTATCAAATTGGGAACGAGCGGACTGATTCAAGCCTATAAGCAAGCGGCCATCGAGGCTCTGGCTGTAGCTGATGTCATCGAGAAAACGGTTGATGAGGACATTTCCTTCGCCTTCGAATACCCCTTCATGAACGATGTGATGCGTATAGTGAAGGAGGAAGAGCCCCAGATCATCGCCCAAGGATACGACACCGACTGCACCATGACCCTCCGCCAGCGCCTCTCCCTCATGCCACGACTCAAAGCCAAACTCGAGAAGGTCGAAACTCTACGGATATCCTAAACTTCTGGTCTCCCCTCATCGTCTATGCATTGCAGGGTACGCAGGATGCCAACCTGCGACATCATTAGCAACTAAAAGCTATTACTTGTTGTTCTATGTTGTTCCGTCGCGTCCGCGGCGGTTTCTTTCTACCCACATGGACAATGTTGTTTATAGTTGTGCTAAGTTGTTTCCAAATTAAATCATCCGCATGGCAGAATGCCGTCAGACGTTCCCTCCTAGGGTGCGCAGTCTGCCAGCCTGCGACATCATATCGTCTTGCAGTAGTACGTTTCATAAATCGTCATATAAGACGAAGTGTTGTATAAAAAATAATCGCAAATCATTATTAATCAATGATTTGCGACTTGTTTTACGGTGATCCGGTTGGGATTCATAATTTAGAATTTCAAGGAATTTAGATATATAAACCGTAACAAAACAATCTTTTCTCCTTAGATTGCTGTCGTTTCAAAAAAAGTGATTATATTTGCATTGTTGAAAACAAGCGACTGCGGATAGCCCGGCAGCGGCACTATCCACTTTTCAAATCAAAGGACGAACGAACATCATGCCCGCCACCACCTACCAACTCCTCTTCGCCGCCAACCTGGCGTTCATCCTGACCAATGTCTACGGATGGGTACTGAAGTGGTTCTACCGCCCGAGAGCCTACGACGAGGAGTTCCAGCGGCTGTTCCCGGCGCAGCGGTCGGTGGGCACGCTTTACCTGCTTCAGGCGCTCGAACTGCCGTACCTCATACAGCTCGGCCTCGCTGCCACGTCAGCCACCGACTCGACCTTCGATTCCGCCCTGCTCTACGCAAACACCTTTGCCCTGCTCATCTTCCCCATCCAGATGCTAATCATGTGCGAGAGCTACTTCTTCCCCAGCAAGAAGCATCCGCCGCTCCACTACCTGCTTTACCTCCCCGCCGCCCTCTTGTTGGCCTTGCTGCTGCCGTCGGCCCTCGGCCTCGCCGTGCTCCCCGCCGCCGTCATACCGTGGGTAAAGGCCGCCACCGCGCTTGTCTTCCTCATCTACTTCTGGCGCTCCGTGCGCATGGCCCAGAAGATAGGCAACGCCATCCGCGATGCCAGCGAGCAAGCCTACGCCGACGAAGACGACTTCCCTGTGCGCTTCGCCGGTCGTATCCAGTGGCTGCCTATCGGCATCTGTGCAGCCATGGCCATCAACTACCTCGTCGACGACCCCACGTTCAAGGCCGTACGCGATGTCATCTTCACGGGCATTAACGTCTGGTTCTGTATTCTCACCCTCAACCCCTGGCGCACCGTCCTCTCCCCAGCCGCCGATCGCATCATCCAGCAGATAGACTCCGAGGCCGAAACCGACGAAACCACCGTCGAGAACACCCCTCCCATTGACCGCAGCCTGAGTGAAGCCCGCCTCGACGACCTCGCCAGCCGCCTTGATCACCTGATGCGCCACGACCTCCTCTTCACCGAGGAACACATCATGAGCGACACGCTCTGCCAGCGCCTCGCCACCAACACCAAGTACCTCACCGAGGCCATCTGCCGACTGGGCTACGCCAACTTCTACGACATGATCAACCAGCACCGCGTGCGCCATGCCATCAGCCTCATCAACCAGCATCCCGACCGCCTGCTGCAGGACATTGCCCACGACTGCGGATTCTCCAAGCCCTCCGCCATGACACGCGCCTTCAAGTCGCAGGGCAAGCCCGCCCCCAGCACCTTCCGCCGCCAATAATCCCCCTGGATTTCTTAACACTCAGCGAATTTCTTAACTCTCGCGGAAAATCTTCTTAACACTCAGCGAATTTTCCGCCAGACTTAAAAGGTTCCCGGCCATAATGCGTAAATTTGGATTCGTAAAAAATCTTAAAACGCAAAGCATTATGGTAGCGCCAGTAAAACTTCTACTCGCCATGCTTTTTGGAGCCATCCTCGCCCTCATCGTCGTGTTCATCGTCATGGTCACCCGCACCATCCGACGCAACCGCGATGATAAAAAGTTAAGGTAATAAATAGTAACAACTTTATCGTAATAAATCGTAAAAACTGTTATCATTATGAAGAAGAACCAGACACTCCGAACGGCTGCGCTGATATCTACCGGCGCTGCACTGATGGTGGCCTGTACCGACACGCAGGACATCCCCGTGGACCCCAACCAGCCGACGACGAATGCCGACGGCAAGTACAACATCATCTTCATCACCACCGATCAGGAGGCTTGTATGGAGCAGTATCCCGCCGGTAGCGACTATGCGCCCGTGAGCGTCTGCGCCAGATTGGTACGACATTCGAGAAGCACTATGCTTGCGCGAATGTATCGACATCGAGTCGGTCGGTGATCTATACCGGTCGCCACATCACCGAGACCTGTATGCTCGACAACACGAACTACGCTTTTGTCAAAGACATGCCGCGTGATCTTCCGACCGTAGGTGACATGCTCCGCGATGCTGGCTACTACACCGCCTTCAAGGGTAAATGGCACATATCGGGAGATACTGAATCGTTGGAGGAGTATGGCTTCAGCGACTGGACCGAAGGTGACATGTATGGCTCAGTCTGGGAGGGCTACAAAGAGGATGCCACCATTGCCGAACATGCTATCGACTGGCTGAAGACCAAGGGTAAGCAGTTGAACAGCGACGGCCAGAGTTTCTTCCTCGCCGTGAACTTCCTGAACCCACACGACGTCATGTATTTCAACGAGACACCGGGAACGTACATAGCAGGCGAGGCAACACCAGCTCCTGACGACCCAATCTACAAGAAAACGTATACGACACCTGTTCCTGCATCGTGGAACGAACCCTTCGACAAGCCCGGACGTCCCGCTGCCCACAAGGAGTACAATAAGCAGTGGCAGGCATGGGTAGGACCGTCGCCCACCACCGAAGAGGGCTGGCACACCTTCCGCGACTACTACTTCAACACCATCCAGAACGAGGATAACCACATGCTGGCCTTCCTGAACTACCTCGAAGAGGCTGGACTGATGAAGAACACCATCATCATCTACACCAGCGATCACGGTGAGATGCAGGGCGAGCACGGTTTGAAGGGTAAGGGCGGCAACATGTACGAGAACAACATCCATGTGCCTCTTATCATCTATCATCCGGAGATTCAGGGTGGCCGTCACTGCAAGAACCTGACTTCGCATCTCAATCTCGCACCGACATTTATCGATATTGCCACCGCCGGCAACCAGCAGCAGTTCAACACCATCACCTCTGCTCTGCACGGTCATTCATTGCTGCCTGCCGTCAAGGATCCTGCTACCGACATCCGCAACAGCGAGGGTGCCCTCTTCTGCTTCGAGATGATTTCGATGATTGATGGCGACTTCGTGATGGATCCTAACCTGAGGCCGGCCTATCGTGCCGATATGAACAAGCGCGGCTTCGTACGCGGCATCATCACACCAGAGTATAAGTTTGCTCGTTACTTCTCGCCACTGAACTTCAACACGCCTGCCGAGTATGAGACACTTTGGACCAACAACGACGTGGAACTGCTGCAGTGCGGCACCGATGAGACCGAGAACCTGGCTTGGCCCAAGAACAATGCGAACAAATCACTCGTAGAGATCATGAACCAGAAACTCAACGCCCTCATCCAGCGCGAAATCGGTACTGACGACGGCAGCGAGACGAAGAAAGGCTATGTGGGCGGCGTTGAAACGTACGACAAGAATAAGTACGCCCAGTAACGACCACTTCGGCACTATGCCATTTGCCAAGCTAACCAACTGATAACAAGTATAACAATAACAATAAATCTTAGAATTATGAAATGGTATCTTTTATATTTCGTACTGGCAGCATCGGTGATGCTGACGGTCAGCAGTTGCAGTGAGGACGACTCGCCCGAAGTGCCAGTTGACGGAGTGGAAGTGACTGCATGTGACGAACTCCAGATGTTCCAGAACTACATCGTCATGACCGACGATGAGGGCAACTTCGTGGAGCGTGTGTATGGCAAGGTGCTGAACGAGGCCGACACGACCATCGTGTCAATCGGTGCCGACAACGTGGAGGAGGCCCGAAAGATATTTGAGCGTTGGCTGGCCTTTGAACCCAACGTGCAGGAGACGGCTCCCAATGTGCTGACGTACTACCCGAAAGACGAAGACGGAGAGCCGCAGGGTGAAATCTACTTCACCCCCGTGAACGACGACCCCACCTGCACCGCACGCGTCACCTATTCGGCCGAAACGCCCCTGCGCCACTTCAAGCAGATTGACTTCATCCCCCGCTCGTTATGGCCCGAGAACGATCAGGCGGTAAGAGCCAAATGGGAAACGTGGAAAAGTGGGGGTATAACCTGGACTTGCATCCGTCCCTCCGCTGAGGGCGTGCCGCCAATATCTGTATATATAGATCGCAGGAGTAAAGCTGATGAGAATACTCCAGAATGGATCTGGGACCACTGGGACGAAACCGGTGCTACTTATGCCTATGAGGAGTCGGCAAAAGCAGTTTCCGAGATTGCCATGGAGGATTGGGATGCCTTTGTGGAGCACTGTATGCCCGAGGGGAAATATGGCGAGGAGGCTTACATCAACAAGAAAAAAACCGGATTCGCCGATGGTATTTACGTGATACAGCTCAAAAAAGCCAAGTTAAAATTCTATACGTTCTGGGAAGTTGGTGTATGGTCCTATACTCATCACAACTACATAAAATGTTCATTTAAATAATTATGTACCATGGCGATGATGACTGTTAGGTTAACAATCATAATGACTTGCCTCTTTGCTCTCTGGCTGCAGCCATTGCAGGCTGCCGCTGGGGAGCGAAAGGTTGCTGTGGTGATGCCTGAGGCCCAGCAGGAGCGATGGGAGCGGACGGCCCAGTGGGCTCTCGCCGGCATCGACGCCGCACAGACGGGACTCGACCGTCAGGTGCGCCTCGCTATAGAGTGGCACGATGAGGATGCTGCAGACCTGCAGACATGGTTACAGCAGGTGGCTAAGGACGAGAGTTATGCCGCCGTGATAGGCCCAACTACATCGACTGCTGCCCGCACGGCAGCCAGCACACTCAATGCCAGCAAGAAGACACTCATCCTGCCAATTGCCACCTCCACCGAACTGCAACGCATATACGCCGCCAGTCCCAATGTGTTCAACCTCACCGAGAGCGATTTTACTCAATGCTATCTGATGATGGCCGGTTTCCTGTTGGACGGCAAGCAGAAAGTCAGTCTGCTCACCTCCAACGATGTGTATGGTCAGTCGTTCATCGACTGGTTCGGCTATTCGGCCGAGGAGTTAGGACTCACGGTGGGTATGCTCGGCGTGTATCGCAATGAGGCCGAACTGCGCGACTATATCCGGCAATGGGATGGTGGCACACTGCTGTTTGCACCGGGAACGGAGGATGATGCCGTCATCTTCGACCAGATGGTGACACAGACCGACAGCGTGTATTGTTCCGACATGATGATGTCGGCCTCGCTCATCGGCAGACTCAGCCACACCTATCGCGGTCTGGCGCCCTGTGCCGACCCCACATCGGGATTCCTCGATGCCTACCTACAGCGTTTCGGCGAAGAACCTGTCAATGGCGAGGCTCATCTCTACGATGCCCTCTGTCTGACAGCATACGCCGCAGCTCTGTCGGAGATGACCGGCCTCGGCATGAACGATGCCATCACGACAGTGCTCGACGGACGTGATACCTGCATAGCCTCGTGGAACGATATGACTGATGTATTCAGTCAGTTGCGGGCAGGCGCCGAGCCAGATATCAGCGGTGCCACGGGCTCACTCGATTTCGACTGCCGCCACCATGCCGCCGTGCTTTATTCCTTTTATCAGAAGTGGCATTTTGAGAACGGTGTCTATACGACCGAGGGAACCTACAGCCGCAACCGCGACGACAACGACGAGGCACTGATGCAACTGTGGGACAACATTCGCGGCAGTCAACAGCAATTGAACGAGCAGCAGGAAGACTTCGACTATCCCGAGCACAGGCAGAACTGGGCACTGGTCATCGGTACCAGCGACACCTGGAACAACTACCGTCATCAGGCCGATGCCTTAGCCATGTATCAGGTGTTGAAACGTCACAATTATGACGACGACCATATCATCTTAATCATAGAGGATAATCTAGCCGACGATCCACACAACCTCTATCCAGGCGTGGTACATGTGCGGCCCGATGGTGAGAATGTACGCGAGGGGGCTGTAGTTGACTATCACCTGAGCGACTTCCCCATGGGCAGACTCAAGGATATCCTGATGGGTCAACAATCGGAGCGCTATCCAGAGGTCATCCGCTCGAACAACAACGATAATATTTTCATCTATTGGTGCGGACATGCTAACGGCAGCGTGGCGGCATGGGGAAGCAACGAGACGGTGGAAGCCGAGCGGGTGCGTCAATGTCTGGAGGCAGCAGCAGAAGCAGGGAAGTTCCGTAAGATGTTGATTGCCGTAGATGCCTGCTACAGCGGAGCCATCGGTGAGGCATGCGAGGGCATTCCTGGCGTATTGTTCATGACTTCGGCCTCACCCGACGAGACATCGAAGGCCGATGTCCTCGACCCTGATATGCTTATCTGGCTGAGCAATGGTTTTACCCGTGCTTTCCAAGAGACTATTGACGAACAGCCCGACCTGCGTCTGCGCGACCTGTATCTTGCAGTGTCACGACAGACTACTGGCTCACATGCCAAGGTCTATAATGAGGCCCACTATGGCAACCTGTTCCATAATACGATTGGCGAGTTCTTCGATTTCTCGCCTTCGGGGGGCATCAATACGGTTATGACAGATAAGGCAGATGACCTTCGCTGGTATTCGCTTTCTGGCATGTCATGGAGTAACCGTCCATCAAGTCCAGGTATCTATATTCATCAAGGCAGAAAACAAATCATATGGAAATGACGACTAATCAAGACGTCCTGCGCCACTATGCTATCGAAGTTAAACCCATCGGTGCAGCTTGCAACCTGCGTTGCGAGTACTGCTACTACTTGGGAAAGGATAATATCAGCCGAGTCGCAAACTCGGCTGAACATGGAGGGGTGATGTCCAATGAGGTGCTGGAAAGTTACGTCCGTCAGGTCATCAAGATACACGGGCGGGATGCAGAGATAGAATTCGCCTGGCATGGTGGTGAGCCGACACTCTGCGGCATTCCCTTTTTTGAGCGGGCGATGGCGCTGCAACGGAAGTACGGCGAGGGGCGTCGCATTCTGAACACCCTTCAGACCAACGGCACCCTGCTTACCGATGACTGGTGCCGCTTCTTCCGCGATCATCATTTCCGCATCGGGCTGAGTATTGACGGCCCCGAACACCTCCATAATATATATAGGAAAGACGCGCACGGGGAAGGAACATTCAGTCGCATGATGGCTGGCCTCGAACTGCTCCAGAAGCACGGCGTGGAATTCAACACGCTTACCACTGTCAACGCCGCCAATGCCGACCATGCCAAAGAAGTCTTACCTTCCTCCGCGAGTTCAGCGACTTCATGCAGTTCCTGCCCGTGGTGGAAAGCATCCCGCAAGCGGGTGGCGGAAATGTCGCTTTGCCACCAGGCATCTATAGCAAACAACCGCACCATCTCGCTCCGTTTAGTGTTCCCGCCGAGGCATACGGCAAGTTCCTCTGCACCATCCTCGACGAGTGGACCCGCCATAAGGACATAGGCCGCAAGTTCGTGCAGGTGTTCGAGGCCACGCTTGGCAATATGACCCGCCGCCCGGCAGGTCTCTGTGTCCATGAGGCCGTTTGCGGCCATTGCGGCGTCATCGAGAAGAACGGCGACCTCTATCGCTGCGACCGTTACGTCTTCCCTGAATACCGCATCGGCAACATCCTCGATGCACCGCTCCACGACATGATGCAGACTAACCGCCGCTTCGGAGAGTACAAACTTGACAGTCTGCCGCCCGTCTGCCTCCACTGCGACGTGGCCGACCTCTGTTTCGGTGGCTGTCCCAAGGACCGTCTAAATGAGCGCCTCGCCTTGTCCGCTGAAACCGGCACCGCCGTCACAGAGAGCCGCAACTACCTCTGTCCTGGCTACCGACTCTTCTTCCGCTATTTCAGGCAGCGCATCCCCAAACTCATTAAGCAATAACAAACAAAAGAAACGATCTTTACAAAGAACGTATAACTTATCGGTGCACTGGTTTTGTTGGTGGAGCCATTTTTAACGAGTTATTATCCCGTGGTCACAGAGTTACCGCCGTAGTCCTGCCACAAGCCATCTTCTTTGTTTATGTCGGCACGGCTACTTCTCTCAGAATTATCACGCCTGGGCAGAAATGTTGACGACGTGCTGGCAAATGTGAGGCTCTGCAAAGATAACCACCTCAACGTCTATTTCCAGAAAGAGCAACTGTCAATTTTCGACGCTGACGGTAAGTATTTTCCAGACCGCTATTTCCTTGATTCCTATGATGAACCGCTCTATTTCGAGACCATTGGCGAAGCAGCTGAATGCGTAACAGATATAGTTGGTCATCCAGTCGAAGCCACTACCAAGGCAATAGACGAAGCGCTTGATGAATACGTGGAAGAACACGAAGATGAGGATGTCTTCTACAGCTTTCATGAATTCAAGATCGTTACGGACTAAAAGAAAGCAGGAGGGGGTCTGAAAATGGCTCTCTCTTGCCTCTAATTGTTCCCCTTAATTGGTGGAACCGAACTCTGCGTCAACCGAACTCTGCGTCAACCGAACTCTGCAACCGGACTCTGTATCAAACCGAACTCTGCGTCAACCGGCCTCTGCATCAGCCAGGGGGGTATTTTTTTTCGCTCTGGTTATTTCTCCTCGGTCATCTTCCTCCTAAGTTATGCAGCAGTGAGTTTTTAACATTCTTTTGTCTTGTTTATTTTGGTATTAGAGAGTTAAAGTAGTACATTTGCAGAGAAAAGTACACTAACCAGTATGGGCACGTTAAATATTGGCCAGAATTAAAAGATCATTGCTAAACAAAAGAGAATCAATTACTTATTATTAATCCTTAGATATTTCCCAAGCCGAAGGTCGCGGGTTCGAGCCCCGTTTATCGCTCAAATTGATAATCAAGTAGTTATAAATGAAAACGGTAGGAAATCCCTACCGTTTTTTTGTGTTAAAAGGGTCGCTGGTTGAGCCCTGAAAACGCACAAAAAATAACAAAATGGTGAGCAAAATGGTGAGCAAACTCATCCTTCTCGATTTACTCGTTGAACACACGTTATTCTTCTTCAGGGCTGCGAAAGAAACGATAGAACTGATTGATAACCGGAAAGTAGAATGGTCTGAAAAGTCTTTTTATCTTTTCTTTCAAACGTTGTCTGAAAGAAAAGAACGGAGTATAGATTTTTGAAAGATTGTAATATGCCTTCTCTTTCGACGCTTCTTCCAAAAATTTCACGTGTGGTTCGAAATATATGCTGAGATCCTGTTGTTCATGGTGTTGGGATAAGACTTTGGGGTATTCTTTCTTGTTCAAAACATCATCCAGCAAATCCACAATTGGTGTTTTGGGTTCATGGGTTCGATGAAGAAGGTTGTTGGTCGTAATACCATAGATACCTATCGCCTTGAAATCGTACGCATCGACCACAATGGTCGGGATGCCTTCGTTGGCTGAGACCAATACGGAGTTGGAAGACGCGATGGCGACGTCAGCTATTTTAACCAAGTCGTATGGAATGGGGAACACAAATCCCATCATATAGACATCGATATTTGTCAAGTGACTAAATATTTCTTTGGTCTCATTTTCCAGTTTTCCGTCGGCATCCCCTCCAATCACGATGAGTGAGAACCGTTTTTGGGGATACTTCTCCGCAAAAGATTTAATGGCCTTGAACATGGAGCCGATATAAGGCTTCAACAATCTGCCAATAGTCAGGATTTTATAAGAATGCGAACAGAGTAATTCGTCAGGAATTTTCGCTGGAGTGTAATCAATGACATTGGAACAATAGGGAAGCAGCGACTGATGATATTTTCTGTATTTCAGATGATAGTAAAAGCGGAACAGCTGTAGCAGTCGGCGCTGCGATCCGAAAACAAGTTCATTTCTTTGCAGTTTGAAATCGAAGAATGCGGCTTCTCTGCGTGTTATTCTACGGAGTTCCTCCTCCAAAATAAAAACAATGTGCCGTGCATTCATTTTCTCAGCTATATACTCTCCCCAAAACGATAAAGACAAGATGGTACTTTCGATAACTATTTCATCGGCATGACCAACGACAGAAGAAATACAATCTACGGCATTTGCAACTTGTTGTGCTGTGGAGAATTTGATTTCATTTTGAAGTTCGGGGATATAATTGTTCTTAAACCGCAACAGATAATTGATTGTTATTTCACCATCGACGAAGAAAAAGGCATGAGGTTCCCATCCTTTTTCTTCCATATACTTGAGTTTGTTTGCTGTATATACCTGCGCACCTCCCACATTTCTGATGGCTCCCAATAATATGATGTATTTTTTCATCTGTCTCTTTTTTTGTTCTGCTGAAATCCTGATTCAACGGTAGTTTGTCCATTAAAAGTCGGCAGGATAGGTGAAATAAGCATCGCCATCAATTATCAAACAAATCATAAATTGGTTGTAAGGAAGAAATTCCTGAGGCAGCAGACGACTTCATCCACCTGCTCAAGAGTCAACTCATAGTACATTGGAAGGCGAACCAATGTGTTGGAATATTTGTCGGACATAGGGAGAAAGGGAATTTCGCCTTGATGGTGCTGGGTATAATATTTACTACGGTGCAAGCTGAAATAATGGAACACTGCCGTTATCTGTTTTTCATTTAAATAATCGATTATGTTCGTCCGTTCATCTTGTGTCCGACAGACAAGATAAAAGATATGTGCAGGATTGGAAGCAAAATCAGGGATTTGCGGCAGACCTACATACCCTTTTTCGGCAATCGATTTCAGACCGGTATAATAGCGGCACCAAAGTTGCTTTCGCTTTGTTTGAATATCCTCAAGTTTTTCCAGTTGTGCCCAAAGGAAAGCAGCATTGATTTCTGAGGGCAAGAATGACGATCCGATGTCAACCCATTCGTATTTTTTAACTTCTCCTCTGAAGATTTCAGCCCGGTTGGTTCCTTTTTCCCCTACTATTTCAGCCCTGGGTATGAAACGCGAGTCGTTGATGGCCAGGAGGCCTCCTTCACCGCCGGATGTTACATTCTTGGTGGAATGGAATGAAAAGCATCCGAGATGACCGATTCCGCCTAACGGTCTGCCTTTGTAGTAAGAATCGACAGCCTGTGCAGCATCCTCCACCACCAAGAGATGATGTTTGTTGGCAATCGCCATGATTTTGTCCATATCGCAAGCCACACCTGCATAATGCACAGGAACGATCACCTTCGTCTTCTCCGTGATTAATCCTTCAATTTTATCGGGGTCTATATTAGGATTGTCGCTCATGGAGTCAGCAAACACAATTCTGCATCCTTGCCTGACAAATGCCAACGCTGTAGAAACAAAAGTATAGGATGGCATGATAACCTCATCTCCAGGTTTTACGCCACAGAGTATGGCCGCCATTTCCAGGGCATCTGTTCCAGATGTTGTCAGCATGGCTTTCTTAAACTCATATTTATTCTCAAAGAAAAGTTGGCATCTTTTTGTGAACATGCCATTTCCAGAGAGTTTGCCGGCATTGACTGCTTGAGAAATATACAGTGTTTCGTTGCCTGAATAATATGGTTTATTAAAGGGTATGGACATTGGTGATTTGATGTGAGTATTAATAATAAATGTTTGTCAGCATCTGTTCATTTCGTCAACACTAAACATTGGACTCACGCGATAAAGAAGGCGTAAGTTTGTAACGCTGCAGTTTACCAATCCTGTTGCGGGGTAGTTGTCCGTGATAGACGGTAATGGCAAGAATCTTCTTGTAGGTCTGAATGTCGCGGTTGTAGGGTGCGATAAGTTCCTCGTGCAAGGCTCGTTCGAGATCGGCTTCAGAGCGTTTGCCTGCCCAATCAGGGTTGGGCACAATGATAGCTCTCAAGATGTCTCCATCCTGCACGACAGCAAGTTCGCTCACGATGTCGGAATGCTGAAGTAGTTTGTTTTCTATTTCTTCTGGACTGATATTCTTTCCATTCGAAAGCACGATGATATCCTTTATCCGATCGGTGACATAGAGACGTCCTTTCTTGTCGAAGTGACCTAAATCACCTGTATGGAACCAACCGTCTCTATCGAATCTGGCCGCTGTTTCTTCAGGACGATTGTAGTACCCTTGCATCACGACAGGACCTTTTACACATATTTCTCCATTGATGATAGTGACATCTACATTGGGCAATGGCCTGCCTACAGAACCTGGATGGATTTCATCTACAGGTGTAAAGCATACAACAGGGGATGTTTCCGTCATACCATATCCTTCACATAAAGCAATCCCCAAAGACTTGCAATCTTCTACAATACTTTTAGAAAGAGAAGCACCTCCTGAGATGAAAGCAAAATGCTCGCCTATCGTTTCATAAAGACGCTTAAATACTTTTCGGCTGAGCCATCGCCACTGAAGGCACTTGCAGATATAGAACATTATTCTGGATAATGTCTTTGCACATATTTTCTTCTTGATGGCAGGGATAAAAATATTCCAAAGAGCAGGAACCCCCACTATGCTTTCAATTTCGTATCGTTTGATGGTGGCAATTATATCAGATGACATAAAACTCGGGCTGAAGGCCACGTACTTTCCATATTTAAGTGGCAACAGAAGACTTGCTGTAAAAGGAAGTGAATGGTGCAAAGGCAGCAATAGAATGCTACGCAAGCGGTGAGCACGGGAACCTAATGAAAGACATAAACCTTCCATATCGGCAATCAGATTACCGAATGACAACATCACACCTTTAGGCGTGCCCTCTGTTCCAGATGTATAAAAAATACCTGCCACATCTGAAGAATTATATTCAATATAAGCTGGTTTAGTCGTTTCAGGAATATCCTCTCGCTCGTAATCGTCAATGATAAGAATGGGAATATTCACACCAGCAATCTTCATGGCTTCGCGTGCAACGGATTCCCTCTCACGTGATGTCCAAAGACAATCGGGCTGACAATCCTTGATTATATATACAATGTCGAGGGGGATAGATTTGAAATCGACGGGTACCACAATGCCCCGATTGAGCCAAATACCTAATAAGGCATATATCCATCCTTCACGGTTTTCGCTGAAAAGGATGGATTTAAAACCTTTTTCTTTGGGTGTGTATGTTGAGAAAAAAGATGCATACCGCAGCATTTCGCTGTAGTTTATCCTCCTGTCTCCGGCTATAATGGCAGTGGCTGGGAATTCCTTAATGAAAGGTTGATTATTTGAGTAGTCGTCCACCATCAATAACAAGTGATGTTCCGGTAATCCAAGCCGCCGCGTCTGAAAGCATATATATAATGCCATAAGCGACATCCTCTGGCTTACCATATCTTTTAAGTGCATAGAGTTCCTTATCCTTAGCCACATCATCCTCTGATATGGTATTTGAAATAAAGGGTGTTTCCACTGTGCCAGGAAGGACTGCGTTAGCACGGATTTTCCTGGGTCCGAGTTCCACAGCACAAGAGCGCATATACGCTGTGATTGCCGCTTTTGACGAGGCGTAAACGCTAAGAGCAGGGGCACTCAACAAAGCAGAGATGGAAGATGTGAATACAATACTTCCACCAGACAAAATCTTGTTCTTCCTCAACAATTGTTTGACTAACTTCATGGGTGCGAAGACGTTGACTTGATAGACATCGTTGATGATGTCTTGTTTCAAGTAATCAATTAGTCTGAAATCCCCTTGTCCTGCATTGTTGACAAATCCATCAATAACAGGTGATAGAGCAACAAGGCGTTCTATGTCAGCAGGACAACTTAAATCAGCAACAATTTGGACATGTCCCTTGCCGTCCAAAAGATTGTAGGTCTGGGTCAGGTTTTCTGCATGGCGTCCTGTAATAACAAGATGCGCTCCTAACCTTGAGCACTCGATAGCAGTGGTCCGGCCGATACCGGAAGAAGCACCAGTCACAAGAATGGTCTTACCATCAAGGGAAAAAGGATTGTAGTTTGTCATGAAAGTTCTTCTACTTCTACAAGGTCTGGTATAACAATATCTGCAGTAGTCTCGAAAGCCACAGTACCCCACGAGAGTCCTACACCGAATCCACAACAGATCAGTTTATTGGACTTGCTGCGCAAAGCATCTCGGATTTGCGTCACCATGGTTAGCGGAATGGATGCGGACGATGTGTTGGCGAAGTGAGTCAACGACGAAGGTGACTTCTCCTGGGGAAAGTTTATTTTTTTCACAATAGCGTTGTTGATCATCTTATTGGCTTGATGGAGCACAATAAAGTCAGCATCCATATAATTGATCCCGTATTTTTCGGCAAGTTTTTTTATTGATTTAGGAGCAGTTGTTACACTGAATGCATATACATCTATGCCTTTCATGTGAATCTGCAAGCCATTGAGCAACTCGTTTCCATCCCATTTCTTTTCAAAACTTGTTGGGAGGGGGGGATTGCGTGTACCTCCTTCGGGAACAATAATAGATTCATAACCGCTCCCATCTGTACCGTAATGGCAGAATATGGGTTTTGCACCCTCTTTGTATTCAATTGCTGTGGCTGTACCAGCAGAACCAAAAAGAGGAGCACGAGGGTAATACTCACTTATTTTGTGGGATTCGCCACAAAGAAGCAGTGCTTTCTTGATGTTACCGGTATTGAGCAGCGAGAACACTTGACTTACGCCATAAACCCATCCAGAGCAACCAAGGGTACAGTCATAAGCATAACACTCCTGGCTCAATCCCAGTCGGTTCTGCAAAATGCATGCAGAACATGGCATCATGTAGTCGGGGGTTTGGGATACAAAAACCAACGCACCTATTTCCTTGCGTTTCCAACCAAGTTCATTGATTAATTGTTCAGCTGCCTCGAAGCACAGGTCTGACGTTGTCAGCGTCTTGGTTTCACGACCTTCCTCTACACCTGTAGATGCAACAAAATCTTCAGGACTGTAGTCGGAAGAAAAGTGTGTCTGATTGTCTGGATGAAGATTGGAGAACTTCTGCAGAGGGACAGCGGCGCTTATTCCCACAATTCTTGCATCTTTAAATTCAAGGAATGCCATCAATCATTTTCTTTTTCAGATTTTTCTTTAACAACGTTAAAGAGTTGTTCAATAGTCTTCAGATTCTTTACGTCATCGCCTCTCAGCATGACATCGTACTCTTCATCAATCATTGAAACAATGGAGAGGGCCAAGATAGATGACCATTCGTCGAGTTCCTTTAATTCTGTTTTGGCATTGAATAAGTTTGGGGCTGTGTTTCTGAACAAGCCTGCAATTTTCTTTGTAAATTCATCTAATTCCATAAGAGTATATCCTTGCTTTAGGGGTCTTCTATAAATTGTCTTTCAGGAAAAATGCGATTAAGCGAAGACAGAGCCGAACTTGTTCGAGCTATGTTGAGCGCTAGCATTTTAGGCGATGCCAAATACTGAGGATTTCTTTAGCAGATGGCTGAGCGGATGGAGGGAGCAATGCGGGCATTGTGACCGACTGCCAAACAGCCATCTGCAAAGAAAGACCAATATTTACGAAAGAGTTCATAGCAACCCATTTTTGATTATTAACTTATATAAACGGGGAATTTATAGAAGGCCCCTATAATAATAACACCTTTTTGTTTTTTTGAAAATACACCTTGATGTGTTTATTGAATACAAAATTAAAAAGAAAGATTATATTCTTGAAGTATTTGTCGCATTTTTTGTACTTAATGCGCCTTTTTATATGTTTTATTCTTACCCCACCGATTATCTATACATCCATTTTTCCATTTTTTGTGTAAATAAGGGTCGGATATTCGATTTTAGCCCAATGATTGTCAACAATTAGAAAAATTATATATCTTTGCATATCAAATGAAGCGGGTATTATATCTTGACAATCTGAGGATTCTTCTTACACTATTGGTTATTTTCCATCATGCCGGATGCGGATATAACCCTTATATGACGTGGTTTTATAATCCATCCAATCCAGAAGAGTATATGCCATGGATGTGGCCTTTCCTTTCAATCAACGCCGCATTCACTATGGTTTTTTTCTTCATGATAGCAGGTTACTTCGTCCCGATGAGTTTTGACAAACAGGGAACATGGCTTTTTCTGAAGAAGAAGTTCATCAGGCTTGGCATCCCGATGCTGGTCTTTTCCTTATGCTTATCTTTGGCATATAAACGGTTTGATTTCTTTCACTTATGGTTTCTGGAGAACCTCCTGTTCTTTTGCCTTGTCTATGCCTTGATACGAACCCTTTGCATGCCAATTAGAAGGAAAGGAAATTCGAAGCCCACAGTTTTCAGTGTGTTTATAATAGGACTTGTCATGGGCTTCATGAGTCATTGCATACGCAAAGTTAGTCCTCAAGACAACTTCATTTTTGCTTTTAACATCCTTGAAATGGAACCCGCACACTATCCTCAATACACCATGATGTTTATACTTGGCATACTTTCCTATCGCTTCAGTTGGTTCGAAAAAATGACCAATCGAACCGGCAAAGCAGCACTGATGATAGGAGTGGCGCTGGTCATTGGCAATTGGCTACGCCATATAGCCTCCTGGCATGCGTTTATAACACTTTGGTACGGCATTTATGAATCGCTGATGTGTGTTTTCGTCATCACCGGACTGTTATGGCTTTTTCGAGAATATGCCAACTGTAGCAATTGCTTCTGGAGTTGGTGTGCCAGTCAGACCTATGGAGCATATATCTTTCATATTATGATTCTTTATTATTTGTTGCTATCGTTGGATAGCGTTTGGATGTGGGGTGGCGAAATCAAGTTCCTCCTGATCGGAACAGTAACTACAGCCGCATCATTCATACTGACATGGCTGATAAAAAAGATTCCAGGAATAGACAAGATCTTATAAAACTATCTTCATCTTCAATTATCTCATTCAATTTTGTAGAGTTTTATGTTCGACATGTATTTCCCGGATTCTGTAATATCTTTAATCACGACACATCCAGGACCGACCCATACATCATCACAGATATTGACATGGTCGGACACAACGGTAGATATACCGATAAAACATCTACTTCCCAAAGTAGTGGCTCCGGCAGAGACAAACCTACCTGAAATATAAGTGTTATGACCTATCTTATTGTTATGACCTATCGTTGCACCATAATGAATGAAAACATTGTCACCTAAAATGGTATCGCTCCCCACAACTGCTCCAGAACCGACAAACACACCTTCACCCATTTGAACATTCTTTCCTATTATGGCTGTCGGCATGATGATGTTTGTAAAGGGTATCTTTCCTTTCAACTTTGTGAAGACTTCATCCCTGAATTTGAAATCCTTATATCCTGCAGCTAAGAATATTTTCTCAAACTTACCTTGTCGATACAATTGTTCTGCTTCATTTGTTTTCCCAAGTATCGGCAACCCGTCAACCATTTTCCCCGTAGGTTCATAATCGTCGAAATACCCAACGACTTGAAATATCATTGTTTCTTCTGCATATTCCCGTATTTGACGAGCAAATTCCTTGGAACCGATAAGTGCTATTTTTTCCATAATTCGAGTTTTTTATTTGCTTGATATATAGCGAATCCGCTTCTGTCGTCACTGCACTCAACACGACGGAGAACCTTTTCTGTTATTTCTGCTTCGACTATTTCTGGATACCGTTCGCTGTTCTTGATAACGGATTCCAACCACTCTGTCTCCTTGCATAAGAAATATACTCCAGAATACTTGCATTGCGGAAATGAGGGTTCACTAAACTTTCCCAGTGCCACTTCAATTACTCCCTGCAGAAAATCGTAACCCGTAGAAAGTTGAACAAGATGGCTGCCGATGAAATCACCTCCCATGCGTGCTCCTATCTCTATGAAACGAATGTCCGCTTCAGGAGTAATAATCAGCTCACTATGAGATGCACCATTCTGAACATGAAGCGCATCAAGCGCTTTTGGGACGAGTAATCGAATCTTTTTCTGAATTTCAGCCGATAACGTTGATGGTTGATGATGCTCTATCTCCACATAATAGGGCGCTCCCGTCGTCACCTTGTCTGTGATCTGCAGCACATAGTGTTGGCCTTGAAATGATATGGCCTCAACGCTTATTTCACGACCTGCGACAAACTCCTCAATAATGACTTCATGACAGAAAGAGACGTTGGCAGCACGTCGAATGGCCTCATCCAACTGACTCAAACTTGAAATCTTCTTTACCCCAAGGCTCCCTGAGCGGTCGGAAGGTTTGATGATGAGAGGGAAGCGAATGCCTGTTATCGAATAATTGTTGTTCTTATCGACCAACCTGAACTTTGGTGAAGGAATGTCATTTTCAAGGAAACACAGCCGCATCTTATACTTATTTGTACAAATCTCCGAGAATTCGTCTGGATTGGAAATCAGCCCCAGATGTGAGGCAACATAATTGACGGTAATGGTGGCCGTATCCGATGCTATTGTGGTGATTCCATCAATGTCTATTTCTTGGCATTGTTGCAGAATTGATTCTTTTTCGCGGGTGGAGATGGGGTAGTAATAGTCTGCCACATCCCGACAGACAGCCCCTTCTTCCCATGCGAAACAATGTGTTTGAATTCCCATCTCCCTCGCCTTCTTCACCAATGGAAGTTGCAAATAAGATGCACCTATCACTGCTAATTTTTTCATCACTTAGAACAAATCCACTGTATGCATCATAACAAAAAGACATTTATTATACATACATATTAGTCAAAAAAGAATAGAAATAGCAATGCTTTCACCAATGGTCACTTGGCGACTATCTTCTTTCCGTTGTTGATGTAGATGCCTTTTGTGGTGGGCTTGGCATTGAGCTTGCGTCCATCAATGGAATACCACGCACCATCAGAATGGTCAATGGTCAATGGTAAATGTTCAATGGATGTAGTTTCATCTCCGAAGTTGAGAACGAAGGCGTTGGCCTCGGTAGAGATGTCGCCCACCATGATTCCGTTGAGTGTGAAGTAGGCACGGCATGAGTTGATGGTCACATCTGCAGAGGGATAGTAGAGGGTGTTGTCGGCTCCGAGGTAAAGCTTGGTGCGGTCGTTGGCATAGAGCGTAAAGGGACTGTAGCAACCCACGAAGCTCACTGTGCCGTCGTCGCTGCTGACGACTGTAGGGTCAGCGGCGTTGACCGTGACACCATAGAACGTCGGAGACTCGATGCTTGACACAGGCACGGTGCCTTGTAGTGTCAGTTCGCCCAACTCCATGATATTACCCCAAGTGTCCGTCACCTCGAAGTGGAAGTACTGGTACGTTCCCTGCAAGTCGGCGGCGATATCGTAGTCCTTCGACACTGTATTCTCCTCAGGCAATTCGTCCTCCCAGGACCCCCACGCATCCCGGCTGTCAATCTCCGTCCATGTGTCGGTGCTGTTCACCTTGGCTTGCAACGACCACACGAGAGGATTGCGGTCATTGTTATCACTTATATCATTGCCCGTGGTCAGCGTGTAGCCCGTCACACAGACGGGTGCAGAGGTCATGAACTCGCAGAACCATGCGCCATCCACCTTCTTACCTGAGTCCGTGCACCATTTCTTCCTTGGTTTGCCATCGACAAGATGGCCATGTTCCTCTCCTTCGAAGCCTCCCGTACCGTCTGTGGCTTCATAAGTCAGTGTGCTGGCATCGACATAGACATTCTTCACGAGATAGGGAACGCCGGCCTCAATGCTGTTGGCGTCACGGAAGTTCAGATAGAGCGTGCCATCGGCGAACCCCGTCTTGTGTCCTTCGTATTCGTTCTCGATGTCGAGTTCTTTCACGGCAAAGCCCTCGAGCGGTGTTCCGTCGAAGTGTTGGCCGTCGTCAGCATCGGGGTCACCGACACTGAAGGGCAGGCAGAGCGTGTTCCAGTCTCCGTCCATATAGAACGTCCGCCCCTCAAGGGTAGCGGCCTCGAAGTATCCGGCATTGGCAAGGGATGCGCCGTTGTCGTCGTTGTCGGCCAGAGTGAGGACGGGCAAGCCTTCGTAAGGGTTCCAATTACTGTTTCTTCCAGCCCAAATCTCCCAGCCTTTGGCATTCGCCGCGGCAACCTGTGTGGTCGTGATGGCGTTCTGTTCCTTGGGGTCTGTCAGGCTCACCATGTCTATCGTACCATCTCCATCCTCCCTTTCCGGCAGGTTGGCAATCAAGGCATCCGTGCCCCAGCCTCGGATTCTGTTGTAACTGCAATCCATTCCATTCAGCGCCGTGCACTGGCTGAGGTCAAGGGTGGTCAGTTGGTTTTGACTACAGTCAAGATACTCCAGCATAGGAGACACAATGATGAGTGAGGTCAGTTGGTTATTACTACAATTAACACGCTCCAGATTGTTGTTGTGGCTGAGGTCGAGGGTAGTCAGTGAGTTCCCATCACAATCCAAATATTTCATTCCTGTGAAATACTCGATGCCCGTGAGGTCGGAGATACCGCAATATGAGACATCTATATACCTTTCTGCTTCTTCTCTCTCTTCGTCGGAGAGCCAGCCGTCTTCACCGAAATCCTGGGATAGCACCCAATCGCGGAAGTTCCCGTCGGGGAACGTGTTCTCGTTGATTTCCACATCGTCTGCCCACGCCGAGGTTGTCGTGAGCGCCATCACGAGAAGTGTCATCATCGCCCGTGCCATAAAGTTTGTCATGATAGTTCTTGTCTTCATATCGTTAGGTTGTTTTGTTATTGTTGAATGGTGTCTTTTCAATCCGCAAATTTACATGTTTCTCTACAATTATCGTGAAATCCCATGGAAAAATACCTGATAAACTTGAAAAATAGCTTGTAGATTGAAGGCACGACATACCTCACCCTTCCTGCAAAAAAGATGATGGGACAGGGCGTTTATTGTGGATTGGAGGTGGAAGGAAACATGATAGCGCGCGAACCTTTTTTTATTATGTCTCCTTTCTTCTGAGGCGCGGTGATGACGATGACGATATGACTTTGAACGCGATGGTCATGAGCCAAAGGCCATTCTGTATAAAAATTATAGTGTAAAATTTGCAACTGATATGGTGAAGGGTGTAATTTTGCAACATGTAAGCTTTAATCATTAATAATAACCCGTTGGCGGAATTAAACATTTGACAAAATGTATAAGAAAAAGTTGCATATACCGAAGATTTTTAGCAACTTAGAGTGCTCAATCTTTAAGTTATACAATCTCGTTATGTGCAACTTGTACACAAAGTTCGTCAAATTTCTGGAGTGTAGCATATTCGGAGACAAGGGATATATCGGAGCGGAAATACAGCTTGACCTCTTCGAGACGGCCAACATCAGGCTTGAATGTCCATACAGGCTCAATCAAAAGAACTGGAAGCCGACCTTCATTCCTTTTGCAAAGGCAAGAAAGAGGGTTGAGACTCTGTTCTCACAGCTTACTGACCAATTCCTCGTCATCAGGAACTATGCCAAGGAAACCTGCGGTCTTTTTGCCCGAATAGTGGGCAAAGTCAGTGCGATGACCGTATTACAATATATCAATTACATTAACAACAAACCAATAGGAAGAATCAAGTACGCACTGATTTAATTCCGCCAACGGGTATAGGTAAATTATTGAGAATTACACGACAATATGAGAAATAGATTTTGTTTCATAATAGGGCTACTGTTCATAAGTTGTTCAGCAACCTTCGCAAAAGGTCTTT